>Ga0222714_10000687_pt1 | contig 38694 bp, 63 predicted proteins | sample C33_3DmetaG_FD_165048 | JGI IMG/M metagenome (GOLD analysis project Ga0222714, IMG submission 165048) | Estuarine water microbial communities from San Francisco Bay, California, United States - C33_3D | ecosystem: Environmental > Aquatic > Marine > Unclassified | place: USA: California...
GTGTATGCTTCTGATCCGTTCCCCATCCGATTAGCATACACTTTGTTTGCAATCTTTTCTGGCTTACGAGCATATCCTGCAGTCGAAGCGATCGTAGGAAAATACTTTTTGAAGATTCCGTTGAGTCCCTTATCAGAGTAGTTTAGGTTCTCAGAGAACACCTTAAACCCACCTGACTCGTGTGCACACTGGCCGAAGAAGTGCGCCGCTTGATTGTTTGTCAGCTTGAAGTAATCTCTTGCTGCCTTATATGTGCCAGGTCCCCATTTACCGTCAGCAGCAATACCGCATTTGGTTTGGAGAGCAGCTAATGGACCAAGACCTGCAGCTACTGGTTTAGCTTGCGTTACAGAGTCAGTGATCTGTGAGTTGACTGTCTTGATGGTAGGTGCACCAGCAGCCTTTGTCGTCGAAGGATCAAAGTCGGCAACAGTAGTGTATACCGTACCACCAGCTTTTGACTTCGTAGCGATCATACGTACTTTGCGGTTGCCTCCACCCTTCTTGATCGAAGCGTGAACCCATCCTGAATTCTTATCGCCCTTTGTGTAGAACTCAAGAATCACTTGATCAAATTCAAGGTTATCACCGATCCAATCGGCAACAGTTTTGTTATCGACACCCTTAACTTCAAAGTCAATTGCCTGACCGTTAACGTGTTGAGATGTCTTCGAGCCACCGACTGCCTTGTTGACAAGCGGAGCACGATACGAAGAGTTGACTGTGACTGGTCCAAACTTAGCACGAACTGGTTCGAGAATCTTTTCACAGCAGTAACGCATATTCTCAATGTGTTCTGGAGTTGGAGTGTTACTCAGTCCAAGTCTTTTTGCAGTAGGAGAAACAATCATTTCTGCCAAAGAAAAATGTTCAGTTAGTTTCATTTTTATCGCCTTTTACTATGTACTTTATTCGGGTTTTAGGGTATAACTAACAATGCGGCCAGACACTGGAGATCTCATGAATTTTTACACCAATGTTACTCGACATCGAAATCAAATTTTAGTACGTGGAATATCTGACGGCAAGCCCGTCAAATTTTCTGTGAAATACAAACCTTATTTATTCGTTCAAGCAAATGCACAAACCGAACATAAGAACCTGAAGGGTGAATATGTCGGCAAGATGCAGTTCGACTCCATGTCTGAAACACGAGAGTTTCTGCAAAGTTACGAAAACGTGGCAGGCATGAACATCTATGGCCTCTCTGATTGGCCTTACATGTATATTTATGACAATTATAAGGGTGAGATCAGGTATGATCCCGCCCTCATTTCAGTTTGTTCGATCGATATCGAGACCAGCATCGAAGGCGGTTTTCCTGACATCGAGGAAGCAGACAAAGAAATCACGGGTATTACCATCGGCCGCAATGGTAGAAAGACTACATTTGGATGCGGTGAATATAAGGAACATCAAGACAATGTACAATATTACAAATGCGCAGACGAATCTGCACTCCTACTCGCTTTCCTTGAAGTCTGGAACGGGTCACTCTACTCGCCTGACGTTGTCACGGGCTGGAACATCGAGTTCTTCGACATTCCGTACCTTGTCAACAGGATTCGAAGGGTTCTTGGATCTGATCACGCTGAACGTCTCTCTCCCTGGAAAATGCTCCGTGAATACAAAGTTAACAGCCGTGGCCGAGAATGCATTTGTTACGCGCCTGTCGGTATCGCAGTCCTCGATTACATCCAGCTTTATCGGAAGTTTACGTACACAGAGCAGGAATCTTACCGACTTGACTACATCGCTCAAGTTGAGCTAGGTGAAGGTAAGATTGACTTTCGCGACGAAGGTTATACCGACCTCGACGACCTTCGTCTGAGGAACTTTCAACGTTACATCGAGTATAACATTCGAGACGTTGAGATCGTTGAGAGGCTCGAAGATAAGCTGAAGCTCATCGAGTTGGTCTATGCTTTGGCTTATGATGCCAAGGTTAACTATGAAGATACTATGACAACCGTGAAACAGTGGGACGTGATCACTCACAACTACCTACTCGATCGAAACATCGTAGTGCCTCTCAACGATAAGAATAAACCCGACCGAGCCTTCGTAGGCGGATATGTCAAAGATCCAAAGGTCGGTATGAGTAAATGGGTTGTGTCGTTCGATTTGAACTCCCTTTATCCCCACCTTATCATGCAGTACAACATCTCCCCCGAGACTCTTGTTACTCGCTTAAAAGATAAGGTGTCAATCGACGACCTACTTGTTGGTGGCGCTAGTCAGTTCGGTGGCTATCTTGATAAAACGAACTGCACTATCGCTGCCAACCTTTGTATCTATACAAAAGAAAAACGCGGTTTCTTACCATCGATTATGGATCGTATGTATGACGATCGTACGAAATACAAGAAGCAGATGATCGAGTGCAAGAAGGAATATGAGAAGACGAAAGATCCTCGTCTTGTCAAGGAAATCGCACGACTCGATAACATGCAGATGGCCAAGAAGATTCAGCTGAACTCGGCTTATGGCGCTCTCGGTAACAAGTGGTTCCGTTGGTTTGACGTGAACAATGCCGAAGCCATCACTACCTCTGGTCAGCTCAGCATTCGTTGGATCGAGAAGAAGCTCAACGACTATCTCAACAAATTGTTGAAGACAGAAAACTTTGACTATGTGTTGGCTTCCGACACCGACTCGGTGTATGTGACGCTCGAATACCTCGTCAAGAATGTATTCGGTGATGATGTGCCTGAAACCAAGAAGGTGATTCAGTATATCGACAAGATCTGTAAGGAACGTATCGAACCATTCATCGATCGTTCTTATCAAGAGCTTGCCGAATATATGCATGCATATGCTCAGAAGATGCAAATGAAGCGAGAGAACATCGCAGACAAAGGCATCTGGAAAGCCAAGAAAATGTACATCCTCAATGTATGGAACTCTGAAGGTGTTGAGTATGAGAAGCCGAAGTTGAAGATGACAGGCATCGAAGCAGTTCGATCCTCGACTCCGACTGCATGTCGTGATGCCATTAAGAAGTCTCTCGAGATTATCATGGCTGGATCTGAATCGGATCTTCAGAAGTATGTGGCCAACTTCAAGTCAGAGTTTTCCTCTCTTGGATTTGACGACGTGGCCTTCACCCGTGGTGTCAAGGACATCGAGAAATATTGGGTAGGTGGCAGGTTCCAAAGCCAGACTCCTATCCACGTTCGTGGTTCTGTGGTCTACAACGAAATGTTGAAGAAGAAGAAACTCACAAATAAATATCAATCGATTACCAGCGGTGAGAAGATTAAGTTCGCATACTTGAAAAACCCAAATCCGACACAAGACTATGTTATCTCGTGTCCGAACGGTCTACCAAAAGAATTGAAGATGGAAGCTTACATCGACTATGCTGTGCAGTTCGAGAAAGGCTATCTCAGTCCTATCGAATCTATCACTAACACAATGGGCTGGCAAGCAGAAAAACGCGCAACACTGGAGGATTGGTTCTCATGATAGTAACAGAATATAATGGTAATGGAAAATATGCAAACCACCGAGCTGAATTGCATAAGCAAAGCTATGATGATTATTACTATGTCAAGTTTTTTGAAAATGATGAGCATATTGAAACGCGAGTTTTAAAAGACAAAACATTACGATACGCAGAAGATTGCGCTGAAAACTGGACAATAGGAGTTATTAATGGCTAAACTAGATATAGACTTAGACTTTGATTTTGGTTTCACGACTTCATCTGAAGAAGAAATCAAACAAGAAGGCAACGATAAGGCAGATGCAATGTATGCTGCCATCATGCCTTTACTTGTAAACTTAAAGAAAGATGCAGATAAAAACCCGATCATCAACTGGCCTAATCGTGCCGAGAAGATCGATCTCTTCATTGATAAATTAAATAAGATTCTCGCATCTTAATGGTGTACAAATAAAGATACATCGTGTATATTGAACAATCAGACAAGGAGAAATTATGTCAGACCTACTTAACAAACTTCGTAAGAATACAACCATCAAAGACTCAGACATCCTATCTGATTCGAAGTTCTTCAATGCCAAGGACATGGTTGCAACCACCGTTCCTGCCATCAACATTGCCTTGAGCGGCAAGATTAACGGTGGTTTCGTTCCCGGTCTGACTATCTGGGCAGGTCCATCGAAGCACTTCAAGACATCGTTCAGTCTGCTAATGGCCAAGGCATACATGGACAAGTACTCGGATGCAGTCATGCTTTTCTATGACTCAGAATTCGGTACTCCGCAATCTTACTTCGACTCGTTCGGTATCGACACATCTCGAGTTCTCCATACTCCCATCACAGATGTCGAACAGTTGAAGTTTGATATTATGCATCAGTTCGAAGAGATCAAGCGTGGCGATCGTGTCATCGTTGTGATCGACTCGGTCGGCAATCTCGCTTCGAAGAAGGAAGTCGAAGATGCACTGAAGCAGAACTCAGCCGCCGATATGACTCGCGCAAAACAACTCAAGTCGCTCTTCCGCATGGTTACGCCCCATCTTAACCTCAAGGACATTCCTCTGATCGTGGTCAACCACACATATCAGACTCAAGAGATGTACTCGAAGGCCGTCGTATCTGGTGGCACTGGCATCTATTACTCAGCTGACAACATCTTCATTCTTGGTCGTCAACAAGAGAAGGATGGCAAGGAAGTCACTGGTTACAACTTCATCATCAACGTTGAGAAGTCTCGCTTTGTAAAAGAAAAGAGCAAGATTCCAATCGAAGTATCATGGGACGAAGGCATCAGCAAATGGTCTGGTCTACTTGACATGGCTCTCGAGTCTGGTCACGTCATCAAGCCAAAGGTTGGTTGGTTCCAAAAGGTTGATATGACTACTGGAGAAATCTTAGACAAGTCGTATCGCTTGAATGATACCTATAACTTCAGCTTCTGGCATCCTATCCTACAGTGTCCTAAGTTCAATGAGTTCATTGAAAAGAAGTACGCTGTTGCTGCAGGTGCCATTATGCAAGAAGAAGACGAAGTGGCAGATGTCTATGAGATGGAGGATGAATGAGAATTGAACACATCATATTTGGAAATCTTATTGAAAACGAGGATTATGGTCGTAAGGTCATTCCATTCCTCAAGGAAGAGTACTTTACCGACACCGTAGATCGTAAGATCTTCTCTATCATCCATGAATATGTGGGAAAGTACAACAACTTCCCCACAAAATCTGCTGTCGAGATTGATCTCAACGAGGTAGGTGGTTTGTCTGACGATCAGTTCAAGCTTGCCAAAGAAATTGTCTCTGGACTTGACAAGTCTGAAGATCGTGATGTTGCATGGCTCGTAGATAATACCGAGAAGTTTTGTAAAGACAAGGCATTGTATAATGCTTTGATGCAGTCTATTCAGTTGGTAGACGATAGCAAGAAGGATAGCATCTCAGTCGGTGCTATTCCTCAGATCTTGACTGATGCACTCGGTGTTTCCTTCGATAGCCACATCGGTCATGATTTCTTGAATGATGCAGCAGAACGTTATGAGTTCTATCATCGTAAAGAAGTCCGCATTGGTTTCGACCTTGACTTCTTTAACAAGATTACTCAAGGCGGTCTGCCTCGTAAGACACTGAACATCGCTCTTGCTGGTACTGGTGTCGGTAAGTCATTGTTCATGTGTCATAATGCGGCTCATAACTTGATGGCAGGTCAGAACGTGCTGTATATCACTTTGGAAATGGCTGAAGAACGTATCGCTGAACGTATCGATGCCAATCTCCTCGGCGTGACACTCGACGATCTGAAAGATTTGCCACAGGCTATCTACTACAAGTTGGTAGGTAAAGTCAAGGAACGAGCAAAAGGCAAGCTCATTGTGAAGGAGTATCCAACAGCATGCGCAGGATCCGCAAACTTCCGACATCTCTTGAACGAGTTGAAGATCAAGAAGAACTTTATCCCCGACATTATCTACATCGATTATCTGAACATCTGTGCGTCGTCGAGGATCAAACCGGGATCGAACGTCAACTCGTACACCTACATCAAGGCGATCGCCGAAGAACTTCGCGGCCTCGCCGTCGAGTTCAACGTGCCCATCATTTCGGCTACTCAGACTAATCGTTCTGGTTTCAGTAACTCTGATGTTGGTCTCGAAGACACTTCTGAATCGTTCGGTCTGCCAGCAACGGCCGACTTTATGTTTGCCTTGATTACGAGCGAAGAGCTACGCCAACTCAATCAGATCATGGTAAAGCAGTTGAAGAATCGTTACGGCGATCCATCGGTGCACAAGCGATTCGTGATTGGTGTCGACTACTCGAAGATGCGTCTGTATAATGTAGAAGCATCTGCTCAAGAAGATCTCGTTCAGGATGAAGATCGACCAGTCTTCGACAATTCCAATTCTGGTTATCGACTCGAGAATGAATCGAAGCCAGTCAGCAAGTTCGAGAAAATTAAATTTGCAGGATTTAAGTAATGGACTTTGAAAAAATGTCAGTCAAACCCGAACCACAATGGACGGTCATCAAACCTCCAGTTTACAAGTGGAGATGTCAACTCCATCCTGGCACATATTGGATGGTAGAGGATCATCGAGTTCCGAATTGGTTTCATCGTAAGATGCAAGAGCTTTGTTTTGGTATTGTATGGGAGAAGATTAATGGTTAACTACAAGATTACAAATGAAAACCAGTTGATTGATATCGGTGCTGGTTATGTAGAACGTGGTGGAGATATTCTCGAGACCAAGACAGATCAGATCGTACTGAAAGGTTTAGGAATGCGGAAGGCCAAGGAGATGGTTCGTCATCTCAACTTTGGTGGCGGTTTTGATGGCCACACTCCAGCATTTTTTTTAGCTGAACGCGAAAAAACTTTAGAATTGACTGAAGAACTTGTATAAATAGGTGTACACTATGTGGTGCGTGGATATGCAGTTTTAACTGTATAAGAGGCAAGTGTCTTAATTGACGACTGGAATAGGCAGGGTCACAGGTGGGGTTCCTCCTGCTACACGCATGATGGGCGGCTTTCGGGTCGCCCATTTTTTTGTCCTTTTTTCGAAACAAACATGTACATTTTATCAAAACATTGGTAAGGTGAACCTATAATCAAGAAGGAAAAAACACATGTACTCCATTCAATATTTCGATCGTCTTAACAACAACCTCGACACCTCTTCGCCTAAATTCCCCACCATTCAACTTCTCGTCGATTTTATCAATCAAAATCCCGACCTCGAATATTCAATCGCCCTTTACAAAAATTATTTTGTCGCCGCGACCGTCGACGATATCGTTCTTAACAAAAAACCCCGCATAAAATTCGTCAGACTTATGTCTCGCCTATCTCCTGTGATTGATAATTACAACTAAAAATAAGCATGTACATTTTATCAAAACATTGGTAAGGTGGACCTATAATGATGAAGGACACAAACATGGTTACGAATCTTTCTGGCGGCGCTTTCGAACTTCGGACTGGCCGCAAGTGGACATGGGGAATCAGCCCTTTCCGCGAGAAGGAAACGCTGAAGCTTCGTTGGGAAAAGGTTGGTCCGATTGGTGGTCGCCACTTCTTCGAGATCGACGGAGTTCAGTACTCTGCTAAGCAAATCTCTCCTCATCTCAAAGACATTCAAATGCACGACTAAAATAAGCATGTACATTTTATTGCAGATTTGGTAAAGTGATACTATAATCAAGAAGGATATGATGATGTCTGCTGAAGAACAAGAATTCTGGGACGGTTACGAAGCTTGGCTCGATGAGCAAGCCGATCGGGCTGCATACGAACGTATGGTGGAAATGTGACTCGATTTGTAAACAGGTTCGTTATCTCTGACCATCATCTTGGTCATACGAATTCATGGGAAAAGTTCAAGCTCGAGGACGGCAGTCCGCTGCGTCCGTTCACCTCAACTGAAGAGATGAACGAGACCATGATTGAACGTCACAATGCCAAAGTGAAAGAGCAGGACACTGTCTACTTTCTTGGCGACGTAGTAATCAATAAGAAGTATCTCGAATTGGTAAAGCGTATGAATGGTCGTAAGATCCTTGTACGCGGTAACCACGACATCTTCAAGGATGAAGACTATCGTGCAGTTGGCTTTGAGCAGATGCACGGCGTTCGTGTGTTTGTGGATAAGTTCATTCTGAGCCATATCCCTCTACATCCTGACTGTGTGTCTGAAAGATTCCGTGTCAACGTGCATGGACATTTGCACGCAAATGAAGTAATGAGTTGGCAGGTAATAGACGAAGATATTGTTTATAAGCCTGATCCTCGATATCTCTGCGTATGCGTAGAGCAAACCGACTTCACGCCTCTTCACTTTGACGAGGTAGAAGAAAGAATCCAACAGCGATGGAAGGACTCAGAATATACTGGTCCTGTAAAAGCATGGGGAAATGGAAGTGGGCCAGGTTAAAGTGGGATACGCCTATCCTACCTCTAATCCGGTTATAAATGATCTCTGTAAATTCTTCTACGAAAGATTGCCCGCTGTAATCTGCAAACCAATTCCGGCATATGGCGATAAGCCTTCTCTCCATGAGGATTGGTGGGTAGAAGAGAAGATCAAATTGGGTTATGTAGTACCTGGTGTGAATGATAATGAACAAGGATTGCGAAATATCTATCGCTGGGGTAGGCATATTGCAATCGAAAAAGGTGACTGGTTCTTTGTTGACTATCATAAGGAGTTGCTATTGCATCAAGTTACAGAGTTGATTCCAACGCTTTTTATGAAAGCTGCGGAGATTTATAATGAGAAAAGGAATTGTTATGATTAAAATGATTATTGCTTTCTTGTCAATGTGTATAATTTTGTATACTGGCATTGATATTTTCCGACGGTTAACCGGAAAAGAAAAGATGGAGTTTGTTAAGTTAGCCAGTTACTCGTTGGGTATTGCAACAATTGCATCGTTGCTTGCTCTTGCTATTATTGTCTTGTTCTAAAGGAAAAGTAAATTATGAATCGTATTGCTAAGATTGCTGTTCTCGCTGGTCTGATGGCCACGACTGCTGCATGTACTCGTATCGAAACAGGTGAAGTCGGTGTTCGGCGTTCGTTCGACAAGACTATTGAAACAACTGAGTTGATGCCTGGTTCTGTAAATCAGACTATCTTCGGTGATGTCATGACATTCCCAACGAAGGACGTTCAGGTTGATGTCAGTGACTTGACTCCTCTCGCTTCGGATAACTCCACAGTTGCCGACTTCGATATGGCTGTCATCTACTCGATCAATCCTGGTTCGGTTGCAGAACTCTACATCGAGAAGAACCGTGGCTTCCACGCTGACACCGAAGAAGGTGACACTCTTCTGATGTACAACTACATTCGTCAGCTTGGTCGCAATGCTGCCTATAAGGTTGCTCGTCGTTACGAGTCCTTGAAGATGGCTGATAACCGCGCTGAGATGGAACAGTTGATTCGTCAGGAAGTTGTAGCACAGCTCGCTTCTGAGAAGCTTGACGGTGCAATTTCAATCTCACAGGTTCTCGTTCGTCAGGTTAAACCTGCCGCTAACATCGTAGCCTCGGCTAATGCTCTTGTTCAGGCTCAGAACGCTGAAAAGCAGAAGCAAGTCGAAGTTCGCACTGCTAAGCTCGAAGCACAGCGTATCGCTGCTCTGAATGCCAACGCTGGTGCAACGAAGTACATGGAAGCAACTGCTATCGTTACTATTGCCGAAGCTGTTGCTGCTGGTAAGGTCAACACGATCGTTATCCCTTACGACTTCAAGGGCATCGTCAACGTAAAGTAAGCATGTACAATTAATTAGTGGTAGTGTATACCAGAATCAGGAGGAAATTATATTATGACAATGCATCTTCTTGGTCCTGCTTACACTACCACTAATCATGGCAAGCGTAAGTCTAAAATGACGACGTCCAAGTATACCAAAATTGGTTTGGCTTGGCTCGAAGACTGTAAGTTTTGCAAACGTAATGGCATCAAGCCGAAGACGTTCGAAGAATATCAAGCGTATCGTGCAGGCAATTACAAGCCAAAGCTTCGTGGCACTCCTCTGCCACAATACAACGTATCAGATCATCGTAAGAAGTACCCGTCTCAGAACGAGATCGGCGTGCATTACGCGAAGGATTCCTCTTACGAGCAAGAGAAGCTTGCAGTAAGTAGCAACTATATCATCGGCCAAGCCTATAACAAAGGCGGACTTGTTGTCCTTTCCAAGTCTGAAGCGGCCGATCCGGCAACTGGTAAGAGACGCGGTTGAGCATCGTGTTCCTCCTCTCATCGTTGCCGTTCTTGGCGATCTTAGGTCTCTTTCTTTGGATCGGACTTAAGGTCGCCAAGATTTTTTTCCGATTTGCCCTCTATGGTTTTCTTTTCGTTATTTTAATTCTCCTCGCTTTAGGGGGTTTACAAAATTAGTTTTTTGTAGTAAGGTGAACCTATGATTGACCATACGCCAACTTATTCCGCCTTTCGTACTCCACTGGCACTGCCTGGATTGGAGTTTTACGACCATCATTTGGTCGGTCTGACATGGCCATATATAAACTGTAAAGGCAAACAGTATCACGTCACGATGCTCGATCAAGGTTGGGTGTGTGACTGTCCTGGTTTTAACTTCTATAATAAGTGTAAGCACATTACGCAGGTGCACGAAAAGGTGATAGCAGAATGATTATTCAGAACGCAGTAAATTGTTTGGCATGTGGAGACCTCATCGTCTCGAAGCATCGTCATGATTTTGTGACTTGCACATGTGGGGCTATCTCTGTCGACGGCGGACAAGAATATCTTCGGCGCGTAGGCGACTTTGGAAACGCAGTCGACTTGTCTTGGTCATTGCCAGATAAGCTGTATTTCGATTGCGCTGATGCTGCTGGCCTTGCGATGGATACAGGTCGTAATACCAAAGGCATTGCCAATGCAGTGATGCGTACTCTTCGTGAAGCTGGCAAGATCGTTGCGGATCATGAGCAACGCATTCTAGCCCACAATCCTCGTATGGATGAGATTATGGTCGAAGAAGCTGATGGAACAATTAGTCGTTATAAGAAGGTGAATGTTGATGAATAAGATTTTAAAGTATGGCGTGGTATATCCTTGGAACTTTATCTTTAATCATGAGGTAAGTCCTCTTCGAAATATTCCTGACGTCTCAACACGACATTATGTACTGCAGGTTCTGGCTTTTATGTGGGTAGTTGCGTTTAGCGTTGCGATAGGCAATGCAACGTTTTTCTATATTAACTTCCTTGCACATGCTGTCTTGATTGGTGCAGCCACTATTACAGTGGCAACATGGACTGCAGCCACTATAAAGCCTAAACTGTTTGTGCGAAAGTCTGGATGGGGACGTAGTCCTGATGGAGAACATGTATAATGACTTATTTTCTTCGTCGTACTCATGATGGTGCTGGTGACTCTGGTCCGATGTGTGATTTGTTTTTTCCGACCTTCGATCAGGATACTGGAAAGGTTCTGAGCGTTGAGACTAAGCACAATGCTCGACCAGAAGTTGGATCCTCTGTTCGTGTCGGTTCTCCTTATGGTCGTACGTATGCCGGCCAGGATTGGTGGCAGACGACTCTCGTGACAGAGATCCTCGAGCACAAGATAAATGAAGATGATACCGAATATATGCGGTTCAAAACTGGCAACTCTGAATACGAGTGGGAAATATTCTAATGAAAGAAGCATGCATCGTTGGATTTGGAATGATCGACGCTTTAGGAGACAATCCCATCAACTGTTGGGAGAACATGCTGAATGATCGAGACTTCCATAAGCCTATCGAACCTCACGTGCACGAAGGTCACGCGCTCAAAGTAAAAACTGCCTTTTATCCTGATGTCGAGATCGACCAAGAATTGCAACCTCGTACTGTAGCATATGGTATGCATGCAGTCGAGCAAGCTTTACATATGGCTGGTCTGCCACACTCTTCAAATGTAGGAGTCATCTTCTCGACTTTGACAGGTGGAAATTCTTTCAAAGCAAAGCTCGATGCCGTAGGCAGAAAGCAAAAGCCTAAGCAGATCCTTCGCTCTACGAAGGATTATCTCTGCAGCCAAATTTCAATCAAGTACGGATATACTGGCATCAATACCATGGTGTATTCTGCTTGTGCTACAGGTTTGGTAAGCATCGAATATGCTATGCGAATGCTCGATGAGTATGACTATGTGATTGTAGGTGGCTCTGATGCTGGCGTAAATCACATGGATCTCTACTTCTTTTCGATTATCAAAGCGATCGGTTCGAAGTCGATGCCGTTCGATAAGAATCGCGACGGCTTTATTATGGGCGAAGGTGCAGGTTGCATCATCCTTCAGTCGCGAGAAAAGGCCGAAGCGATGGGTTCGAAGGTCTATGCTCGTATCACTGGAGTTTCGAATGCTTCAGATGCACACGATCCGACTGCACCTTCTGGAGCCGGAGCTCGTCTTTGCTTGGAGAAGCTGGATCTCGAAGGAGTCGACTCAGTCAACTCGCATGGAACCAGCACTCCGCTCGGAGATGTTGTAGAGTATGACGTGGTTCGCGAGTTTACCGATGCACCGATCTATTCCAATAAAGGAAAAATTGGACATACTTTCGCTGCAGCAGGTGTACTTGAAACGATTTATAGTGTACTGTCTATTCAGAACGGCGTGATTCCTCATACCGCCGGTTGTCAGGACACTGATATGGATGTAGTGACAGAGAACATCGAGACTGACGTCAAGAAGGTTCTTGTCAACTCGTTCGGGTTTGGTGGTAAGTGTTGTTCTATTATTGTTGAAAAGGAGTATTGATTATGTCTAAGTTTACTGTAGAACTTGATTGGGAAACTGTTGATCATATCGTTGTTGAGCAGCTGCGTAACACGTGGGAAACTCTGAAGGACGATCTTGGTAAGGGCAGAAACATTTTTGTCTGGGGAGATATCGAAGCAGATGATGCAGAGATCCAAAAGCATATCGATGCACTCGCTCTTATGCTCAAGTGGTACTCCACTCCTTCCGAACTGGTAAAAATGGGACTGAAAGACGATGCCTAAGTATCTCGTAGAAGCTATCAGCATGTTTCGAATGCGTTACGTCGTTGAGGCGAACAATGCATCCGATGCTAAAGACGAAGTCACTATGAACGAAGGCAATCTTCACGAGTTCTCTCAGTTGCATCTTGACGAGACAATCAGTTATGCTCGTGAGATCGATCAGAAAGAGTATCTTCGTCTATTCGATGAGGATAATGACTATCTCAAAGAGTGGGATGAAGATCTTAAACTTAGTTGGATTAATAAGGTGAAATATGGAACAGAATAAAGTATATACAATTAAGCTCATGTCGGGTGAAGAACTGATTGCCCGAGTCAAGCAAGAAGGTGGTGTCACCGAACTATTGAAGCCTCGTACAGTTGGTATGGGACCTCAGGGATTTGCTATGATGCCATGGATGATGTCGGCTCCTGATAACAACGTCGTAATCTCTGACACTGTTATCGTCGGAGCGACTGAAACTAGTCAGCAAGTTGCTACTCAATACCTGAAACAAGTAACAGGGATACAAGTCTAATGTTAGAATGTTTGATTATGGGTGACTCGATCGCCGTTGGCACGAAGATGTTTGCTCCGAAAGAATGCGTATCTTATTCGAAGGGCGGTTGGAATACTTGGCAATGGAATCGCAAGTGGGGTAAAACTCCGCTTGAAGCCAAGACAATCGTAATCAGCCTCGGAACAAACGACCATAGCGGTGTCGACACAAAAAAGGAGTTGACAAAAATTAGAACTCGTATTAAGGTAGGCAATGTAGTATGGATTATGCCTCCTTGTAACAAAGGCTTTTGTAAACCTAAGGTGAATGCCGTAGTGAAAAGCCTTGCTGTCAGTTATGGAGATCGTATCATCTCTACTTCGTATGTTCAACCAGATAATGTCCACCCATCATGGCGTGGATATAAAGATCTCGTAAAGAAAGCTGAACTGTGACACTTTTCGTTTTTATAGTGTTCATTATTGGAGTTACAGTGTATGGTATCCTTACCAATAGGAATACTCCTGAGGAACGCGATGAAATGCTTAATAGTGAGGAAATGTTTCCATGAATTTGTTTATTCTTGATAGTGATCCAGTCAAGGCGGCTCAACTGCAGTGTGACAAGCATGTCGTGAAGATGATTGTCGAGAGTGCTCAGATGCTCTCGACTGTGCATCGTATGCTCGACGGCGTCGAGACTCGAATGCCTTCAAAGTCTGGTAAAACCATGTCCAAGGCATGGACTCTGCCTGACGAGCGCGAAGATACGTTCTATCGTGCTGTGCATATGCATCATCCTTGCACTGTATGGACTGCACAAAGCAACAACAACTACAACTGGCATTACGTCCACTTTGTAGCTTTGTGTAATGAGTACACGTATCGCTATGGCAAGGTTCATGGCACAGATACACTCCTTCGAGAAGCACTGAAGAATCCGCCTCGTAATATTCCAGTGGGTTACAAGACTCCTCAGCCGTTGGCGATGAAGTCGAATCCCGAATGCATGGACTATCGAGACATAGTAGGCTCATATCGTAAGTTCTACCAGACGAAGCAGGCTCGCTTCAAGATGGCATGGACTAAACGACCAATTCCTGAATGGTTTGCTGTAGCAGCATAACATTATAAATAAGATTAGATGGCCTTCCCCTCTGATGCGACAGCTCAAGGGAAGGCCTTTTTTTGTTTTTGATAAATAAGTTTAGAACTTAGAACGGTGCAACGAATGCTTTCTACTGATGCAAAATCCCAATCTGCTATTATTTCCAAATATGAAGCAGAGTTGGCAAAGAAAAACATCAAGATAGTAAAGTCATCTCGTGGCGGCAAGCATCTCCGATTCTCATATCCGGGAGATCATAAGAAACTCCTAAACGATATTATTAAATGCGAGCTTACAGATAGTACGTTTGTAATCTCAGGCAAATATCGTACAGAAGAACTTACTATCAAAGAAGCAGTCGATGGTGCCAAGATCGGAGACAAGATCTATGTCGTCAATGCTGTATCATCTCGTGGCGAACTTCGTACAAAAGAATTGACACCTGAACGTATCGGTGTGGCTACTGGCAAAAAGATCGGCAAGTTAGAATTCAAGAGAAAGGTGCTGCAAGGCATCAACGGCCTCGGTGTTTCAGTTGTCGTCAAAGAGTTTATGAAAGATCTCATGGATTCTGCCGAAACAATGGGCGGTAAAATCAGATCAGAATACATCGAACAGATATCGGATTCAGATATCAACATTATCGCCAAAGATTTTGGTGAAGTCACAGGCGCTTGGTGGTTTTTAAACGTATACGATAAGACTGCAGACGGGATCATGTATCCTACTCAGAGCAACCTGAGACTGGTCGATTACTATGCCACATATCCAAAGAAACCTAACCTTGCGATATCTGCCAAAGCAGGTAAAGGTGCACCTCCATCGATCGATGCAATCGCCGATATTTTAGATAAGATCAATTACACCGACTCGAAGAAGAAGATAGCCAAGAACCTTATCATCGCCATTCGTAATAGCTCTGTGTTAGATGGTATCGTTCGTGGTTCTGCCGAGGTAAAAACTCCTGGTTGGAATGCACTCGTCAAGATGATGGGAAACAACATCACACCAGCCTCGATTGAAATCTTCTTATCAAAATATAAGACGGCAGAAGAACTCCTAAAAGTTTTAGATCCTCTCTACAAGGTTATGGGAAGAGCTGCTTCTCCTGATATTACAAAACGCATCGTTGGAAATAGGGCAAAGAGAAATGGTCTGATCCTGTCTCCGCTTGCATATCACCTCGTGGATATGATGAACGCAGACAAGACATATTCTAACGTTTTGAATGAAGCCACGAAGCAGATCAACGTCAGTCAGCTCTACATCAATATCTACAAGACTCAGAAGCTGGTAAAATACAACATCCAGGAGTTTAAGGACATCGACTTCAAGTTCGAGTACAACGGAAACGCCGGCATGCCAGGCCTGAAAAAAATATCATTTAAAGCGAAATAAGCATGTACATTATTTCGAAAACAATATAGAGTGTAACTATGATAAAGAAACGATTTAAAGAGTTTGTTGGTAATGGTACACTCACGATATTCGATATCGATGAGACTCTGTTCCATACATATGCAAAGGTTGCCGTTGTCAAAGACGGCAAGGTTGTTCGAATGCTCGACAACCAAGAGTTTAACACTTACAAGCGTAAGAAGGGTGAAACCTACGACTTCGGAGAGTTTGCTAACGCAGAGGTATTTCGCAAGTCGTCGAAGCCAATCACTCGTATGGTTGCTAAAACGAAAGCGATCTTTGCTAACTCTCGGAAGAATCCTCATAGCCGAGTGATTATCTGTACAGCGCGAGCTGACTTCGATAACAAGGACATCTTCCTTCAAACGTTTCGAGATCATGGTCTACCTATCGATAATATCCATGTCGAACGAGCTGGTAACCTGAAGATCGACTCTTCCGCTGAAGCCAAGAAGATCATCTTTCGAAAGTATATAAATACTAAGAACTACGTAAAGCTTCGGTTGTTTGATGATGCTCCTAGCAATCTTCAGGCATTTCTTTCATTGAAGAAAGAGTTTCCTGACATTACGTTCGAAGCCTTCTTTGTAAATCCTGATGGATCGGTAAAAACAGTACGATGACAAGTTTTAGAAATTTCCTTGCAGAAGAGCTTGACGAAACTAAGCTGAAGCATCTTGAGCATGCTGAAGATCACGTGATCAATGCTGGTCACGAAGGCTTTTCTCATGCTTATCATAATCTGAAAGATGTGCATGACAAGTTGACAGGTAAGAAGAACGACACAAGAATCACCATGAAGTATGATGGTTCTCCTTCTGTGGTATTTGGTCGTCATCCTGAAACTGGTCGTTTCTTTGTAGCATCGAAGTCTGCCTTCAATAAGAATCCAAAAATCAACTATACTCCAGAAGATATCGAGCGTAACCATGGGCATGCTCCCGGTCTCGTGTCGAAGTTGAAAGCAGCTTTGCAACATCTTCCGAAGGTGACACCGAAGAAAGGTGTTTTCCAAGGAGATATCATGCATACTCCTGAAGATGTACATGAAACAGATGGTAAGGTGCACTTTACACCTAACACTATCACTTATTCTGCTCAGAAGAATTCTCCGCACGGTAAGGCTGCTCTCAACTCGAAGATCGGTGTAGCCATTCATACCAAGTATAATGGCAAGAATCTTGAGGATATGCAAGCCGAGCATGGCGCTCAGCTAGATGACTTTGGATTGCATAAGGATGTGCATCTGATTTCGACAGAGCATCATCTCGATAACATTAAGTTTACTCCTCAGAATCGCGAACGCTTTGCGAAGGCTATGACTGCCGCTGCTGCGCACAACAAAAAAGCAAAGCCTGAAACTTATGAAGCTATCAAAGGTCATGAGATTCCTTTGAAGACTTACATCAATCATACAGTTCGTACTGGCACTAAGCCGAGTGTAGAAGGTTTCATGAACCACTACATGAAGGCACACCAGAAGAAGATCGAAGGTGTGAAGATGGCATCATCAAAGGCGACGAAGACTGCTGCCATGGAATCAGACATCGGTCACGTTCAACGTAATCGTGCTCACTTCGAAAACGTTCTGAACCAGCATAAGCATCTACAAAAGGCAAAGGATATTCTTGCTCATACTCTTTCGAGCAGTGCTGAGTTCGATCACAGCATCAACGGCAAGAAGTCGAAGCCTGAAGGATTCGTAGTAGTCAGACATAATCGTCCTACGAAGATCGTAGATCGTGCTGAATTCTCGGCTGCCAATTTCAATAAGGTTAAAGCTCAATGAAATCCATTCATATCACGCAAGGACGATTCAATCCTGTTCATGCAGGCCACGAGATGGTCGTCAAGCATGTGATGGATGCTGCTAAGAAAGAAGGCGCAGATCATAAGATCTTGACGACTGGATCTCATGATGCCAAGAAGAATCCTCTGACACCTGAACAGAAGGTGAAGCATCTTTCTCGTGCTGTCAAGGGTGCACATGTCGAGGCCATGACGAAGGAACATCCGACTCTACTCCATCAGATGTCGAAGCTGCACAAAGCTGGTTATACTCACGTGACTATGCATGTCGGTTCTGATCGTGTGCATGAATTCCATACGCTGCTTCATAAGTATAATGGCGCAGATATGAAACATGGTCACTATAACTTCAAGAGCATCAAAGTAAAGTCTGTCGGCGGAGAACGCAAAGAAGGCGGAGGCGGAATCGAATCCGCTTCTGGTACTGCTATGCGTAAGCACGTTACTGCAGGTGATAAAGAATCATTCCATAAGATGGCACCATCTGGTATGAGCAAAGCACATAAAGATGAGTTGTACCACGATGTTCGTAAAGGCATGGGTATTCACGAGTCGTTCATCGCAAGATTTAAAAACTGGATTAATTAATGGCGCAGTTTAATACCGGCAACAATGCATTCCAAGCTGCAAACAAGACACTCTTCGAAGTCAATCAGATTGCTACAGCCAATGGCAGTTTGGTTACCACTACTAATCCATTTCCTGTTAGCGGAACTATTATTACATCAGAAGAAGCTGGAGCATTGTATTCATTTAACAACCACGCAACAAATATAAATCGTGGTTGGACTATGGATGATACTATGCGCCCTGTTGTTAGTTTTAGAAATGGTAGTGCCAATACCGCAGATTTAATTAAAATAGTTGAATACGAAATTGGTAATAATAATGCTAACCAAAGTACCATCATATATGAATGGTATGAAGGTGATATAGCTATCTCAGGAACAACAGTGCCTGCTTGGACTACATTTGGCGTTCATAGCCAATATCGTGTATATCAAGATAAAAATTCAACCAATCCTGGAAACACGTTTACGCCAAATGGTGCTATAATGCGACATAGTGGTATCATAATTGGTAAAAATGCTTCTGCGGATGAAGGTCCTGCGGATATGCACGGTGGAGCAACTCCAAATATGCTGACTTTGTGTATGAAAAGAGTAGACAGCGGTACTAAATTAGATGTGTGGTTTGCCTTTACTATTAAAGAGCTTATATAGCAGTTTTTATCTTTTAGCTTGGATACTTGTTTGTATAAATAGATTTGCGGTTAGGCTACGGCAATCCCGTTTGTTTAACAGATAAGCCCAAGGGAAACTCTGATGGAAGATAAGAATAAGAAACCGGTTGATACAAAACAGTTAAAAAAGCCAACCGGCACGTCTGTAACTGGCAAACCACTTGATGGTATCGAGATCCGTCCTCAGCTCAAAGGTCTCGGCAATCGCCAGCACAACGAGGATACCGTAGTCCTAACTGACACACTCGCTGAGAAGAAAGCGCTGACACTCGTTCAGCGCCAACGCAGAGCTCGCATCTTAAGAGCCAAAGAGCCGAAGATGCAGAGAGCCAAAGAAGTTTCGAAGCACAAGCTTGCATCAGATGAGAAGCTGAAGGCTCGAGCAATTGTCAAAGCAAGAAACATCGTCAAGATGAGGTTTGCAGCTCGTAAGGGAACGCCTTATACAGAGCTCACCACATCTGAAAAGATTCAAGTCGATAAGGTAGTCGATAAGAAAGTCAAGCTGATCAGAAGATTGGCTGCACGTCTCCTACCCGCTCTCCGTAAAGCAGAAGTCAATCGTCTCGCTTCGTTCCAATCAGGAGCAAAGCTACAGCATGCGACTGCTACACCGGCAAACGAAGAATTCAATAATATTGTAGAGAGTCTTGATAATAAGACTTCTATGCAACTCGTTGACATTATCAACGACTCTATCAATGCTCTCAACGAGAATGATAACTCGATGGGCATCACGCTGAAGAGACTGCTAAGCGCTGTCCTTCCTGAAGACGTGGCAACGTCAACCCTCATGAAAAAAGCCGAAAGAACCGGCATACCGTTCTCGACCCTCAGAGAGGTGTTCGAGCGCGGTTCTTTTGCGTGGGAAGACGACGGCAAAACTACACAAGAACAATTTGCATTCTCGAGAGTCAACAGCTACATCGCCAAAGGCAGAGCATGGACACTCGATGCAGATCTTCGCGAAGAGAAAGAAGTCAACGACAAGCTCGATAGTATCTTCGAGGCCTATCACACTGGCTTGAGCGCTTCGACTGCTAAGGCACGCGAATCTCACTGGAAGAAGATGGAAAAGTATTCTGATCGAGATCCACGTGCATATCAAGATGCACCTGGTGACAAGGCAGCTCGTAAGAAAGATATGCCACAATCTGTGCATACAAAGAAATATCATGCCATATACGGCGAAGAGATCGAACAGATGGTCAACGAAGCAGCTGACGGTCTTGCTGCCAAGGCAAAGAAGTCGGGCGTTTCATTATCCACTCTGAAGAAAGTATATGCTCGTGGTGTTGCTGCTTGGAACAGCGGTCACCGTCCGGGAACTACACCACAACAGTGGGGTATGGCGCGCGTAAACTCTTATATCACAAAGGGCAAAGGCACTTATCACGGCGCTGATAAGGATCTTCATGAATCTGATATCAATGAAAGTCTATGGGCTAACATTCATGCCAAGCGCAAGAGAATTAAAGCTGGATCTGGCGAACGTATGCGTAAGCCAGGATCAAAGGGTGCACCGACTGCCGCAGGCTTTAGGTCTGCATCTGAAGCAGTCGAAGATCAAGTCGGTAACAAGATTGCAGACACTGCCAGACACGGTAAGGTGCAATATGTCGGCGTAAGAACTGCTGCGCATAAGGAAACTGGTACACAAGAGCGTCAAGAAGTGCAGTATATCAAGCGTCATAAGATGCATACGAAAAAAGAAAAAGATGCTGATCCGCAACAGATTCGAATAGCTCAAGATCAAATCAAAAAGAAGGTGATCGACGAGTCGAACAATAAGCCGTATGTCAAGCCTTTCACTGAAAAAGGCAGCACTGAACAACGCGGTTGGAAAGCTTCGAACAAGCATGGCAAGGTAAAGTACTTTGGCATGGACTTCAAAGCGTCGGCACATAAGCATGCCGGAATCAACGAAGCCGCTGAAAAGCACCCGATTGTAAAAGAATATAACGCACTGAAGAAGCACGATATTAAGACTCTTCGTAGTATGATTTCGCGGGGTGGTGGAGTTGTCGATACCTCTGGTTTTAAAACAAAAGATCATGCGATATCACACTACCTGCGTAATAAGCATGGCCATAAAAAGGTAGATGCTGCGTTTGGATTCAATGAAGATACTGCAGCAGATCGTGAAGTCGGTACGAAGTCGCTTGTCAAGAAGTATCAGAAAGAAACTCCTGGCCAGGAAAAAGCAGATCTGAACGAGTCGTTCAACATCGAGTTTGCAGCTGGCATCGGTGTAGGTCTGACTGCTAATGAATGCGGTATCTTCATCAAGCCGGGATTCGAGATGCATCCGAGCGTGGTAGAAGAAGAGAAAGAAACCAAATCAGACTTTCGTATGGTAAAGGTTCGCACACCAAAGGGATGGGCTTGGAGAAAAGTTCGTCGCGAAGTTGATATCGAGAAGGACGCAGAATGATCGGCTTTAAGGAATTCATCACTGAGCGTGGCGAAGATTCAAAGGGACACTTTATCGCCACCGAGAAGGGTGCAGGTATGACAGCGAAGGGTGTAAAAGCCTATCGTGCCAAGAATCCTGGATCAAAGCTTCAGACCGCTGTCACAGGTAAAGTAAAACCTGGATCAAAGGCTGCTGGAAGACGCAAGTCTTTCTGTGCTCGTATGAGTGGTGTCAAAGGTCCGATGAAAGATGAAAAAGGCAGACCGACTCGCAAGGCGATGTCGCTTCGTAGATGGAAGTGCAATTGATGGAAGAGATTACAAACCCGCTGAAGGTAGCCTTCGCTGACACTTATGCTTTCTATGTGAAGGCACAGAACTATCACTGGAATGTCGAAGGTACATTCTTTGCGATGTATCACGAGTTCTTTGGTAAGATCTACGAAGAAGTAGGCGGAGCTATCGACACGTTTGCCGAAGAGATTCGTGCTCAGAATGCATATGCTCCTGCAGCATTCGGTCGCTTTAAAGAATTGACAACTATTCAAGACGAAGTTCTTATCATTAAGCCTGAACAGATGGTTGCCAACTTGTTCGAAGACAATGCCAAAGTGCTGGCTTCTGTACAAAGAGCAAGAGATGTAGCAGACAAGTACAATGAAAACGGTCTCGTTAACTTCCTCGAAGAGAGACTCGATCAGCACAACAAACATGCATGGATGCTCAAAGCATCGATGAAATAATATTTCATAAATAGATTTAAATTCACGGAGTAAGAAATGTTAACTAAGAAAATTGCAGATTTCAGTGCTGATCTTCTCGATACAGTAAGAGGTGTTCTTGGCGAAGCTAAGAAGTGCCCAGCCGATTGCGAGTGCGAAAAGTGCGAAGCAGAAGAAAATGAAGTAGAAGAAGGATACGTTCCTACTGCCGACGAGCCGACTGAAGCTAACAAGAAGACAGCTCAGAAGATTCGCGACATGATGGCCAAAGAAAAGAAGCCAGTCAAGGAAGATGCAGAGCAGATCGATGAAACTGCAAAGATCGTTGCCCATCTTCAAAAGCGTTATGGTGATAACATTCGCAAGAGCCACGTTCGCTCGGCAGCCAGTGATTTCGGTGTTGATGCATCGAAGCTAGCAAAAGCAGTACGCGCTAAGTTGGGCAAAAATATGCTTGATGAAGAAGAGCAGATCGATGAGATCTCATCTGATATGGCGCATCGTTACCTAAAAGGAAAGCGTGAAAGAGATTATGATATTAGTCCAGATGGCAAATCCAGCAAATTAAAGAAGCCGCAGTCTTTTGACAAGATGAATAAAGATATGAAGAGCACTGTGCGCGCGCTCAAAACAATTGAAAAGGCTAAGAAAGCCAATGAAGATGTAGAGCATACCAATTGCGGAACTCCTGATTGTTGCGGACAATGCGATACAGCTGCGCCGATCAATGAGATCTCAAAGGGAACACTTGGCCGTTACATTAACAAAGCCAAAGATTCTATCGATATGGCTTCTTATAGACAAGGTCACAAAGAAGCTCACGGTAGTTCTTCGAAGCCACTTGAAAAGAAGTTGACAAAGCGTCATAAAGGTATTTCAACTGCGGTTAGCAAGCTGACGAAGGAAGAGTCCGAGCAGATCGATGAACTCTCGAAGGGAACAATGGGTCGTTACATCAACAAAGCTGCCACAAAAATGGGCAGTCAAGGTGTTACCGCTGGTCTGAAGATTGCTGCAGATGAAAAGTCAAGCAAGAACTTCAAGGACATGGGCAAGCGCGAAAAGGGTATCAAACTCGCTGTCAATAAGCTGACCAAGGAAGAGCAGGACTTTGTTGACTCGCTGAACGATGAAATGTTCGAAGGCATGGATAATGATATGCCTAAAGGCTTGGAAGACAGATCACCTCGCGGTAGAGCTAGAAATGCAATGGGTCGTGCCATTGCAAAAAAAGAGCGTAACCTTGCAAGAGCTCGTAAAGAAATGAACAAGGAAGAAACAGAAATCACTGAAGCGCGTGGTCGTCCGAAGAAGGCTGGCGCCAAGGATTTCACGATCCATCCGAAGACAAAAGAAAAGCTCATGCACAATAATCCTGAGCATATGAAGAAGATCGAAGCTCTTCAGAAGAACAAAGTTCTCGAGAAGCCGAAGGTTGAAGCCGGCCAGCACATCATGAATCAGCTTTCAAAGGCAAAGACATCGATGCTAGGTGGCAGCACGATTCACTTTACACATGGTGACTCGAAGCATGTTTCTGGTACTCATGCCGCAAAGCTTCTGTCTAAATATGCAGGCATGAAGCCGAATGAGAAAGAAGACTTCCAAAAGAAGATCGGCCACTCACACGAACAACTAATGAAGCACGTATAAGGTGTATCATGGCAATTAATGTCGGAACTTTTATAGTAAAAAATACGGTTGTTGAAAACGAAAAAGCTGAGCCTTTACCAAAAGTTGCACAGATGGAAGAAGGCACTGTCGTTCATAATGGTAAACCTAAAAAGTTTAATAAAAAAATGTCAGCATACATGATTGATATGCTTACATCCGAAGAATGATAAATAAAACAAAGAATCTTTAGGAGAAACTAAGATGGCTCAATGGGGCAATACAGACGATGCTGCAAACTCGGTCCTATGGGCCACAACTGCAGTGAACAAAACACCTAACACAGTAAACCAAACTGCGCTGTTTGGTAACACCACTGTCGGCGCATTTACTGCTGGCGAAGCAGTAGGCCAATTCGGTCTTGATGTAAACGAAATTTCTGTTGCTATCGGTAATACGGCAGTAGCTCAGTATGTTATTACAAATGCTGGTTCTGGTTATGCTGCAAACGCGGCGGTCACAGTTGCAAATACATCTGGTGGAGCAAACACTCTTGCTGCTAACTCAACAGTATCAGGTGGTCGTGTAACTGCACTGACAGCAAACGGCACGGTGATTCGCGGTTACACCGCTGCACCAGCAGTAACAATCGCTGCGCCAGCTGCACAAAACTTCAATGCTAACTCGGCTGTCACAAATGCTACAGATGCTATTGCGATCACAACTGCAAACAGCTTCTTCCTAGCAGGTGATAAGGTAACATACACCGTTGCAACAGGTAATACCGCTCTGACAAATCTAACATCAGGTGGAACATATTACATCAAGACATCGAACACCACGGCCGTAACTCTTACGACTGCTCCAAACGGTGATACCATCGACCTTACAAAGGGCTTGACAGAAACTGGTCACTCTCTGACAGGTGAAACAGCTACAGCTGTTGCGGTTCTAACAGGTCGCGGTTACATCGATGGTGCTGCTCACACTGGTTGGGTTCTTCGTACAGTTGGCACTGGTGGTCGTGCAGGTCGTGTTCAGTATGAAACACTTGTTGCATTCGGCGGTAACTTCTCAACCGACGCATCTGACGACGCTATTATTCACGACGCGTAAGGATAAAAAATGAGTGATCGTGCCAAGAAAATACCTGAACTAAATTCGATTGGCACGGCCAACACGTCGATCGCTAGCGGAGACCTCTTCATTGTAGAGGACGTCTCCGCTAACACGACAAAGAACGCTACGCTCTCAACTCTTCGTAAAGCTATGTTTCAAGGACCATACGCTAACGATTCAGTAGCTAATACTAACGGTGTTGCACTCGGCCAAGCGTATTATACGGCCGATGGGAGCGTAAAAGTAAGAATTGCCTAATGATTGAAAAACTTGATGATTCCAATTTCTTGATATATGCTGCTAAGTGTTATGATAATCCGCAATGTTTTGAGGATCTTGAATTTTACGAAGACTTAGCCAGATTCAAATATATTAAGAGATTGCTTAATCGCTATGAAGAGTCCGGAGAATTAAAAGATAGATTAATCGTCAACCATCTCGTTGTCTTGTATAACGTGTTTGGTAACGAAGCTACAAGATTACTCTTCTTTAAATTGGACGGCTATCACCATATGTTGAAGCCGTTCATCGTTTTATTAGGTAGGCTTCCTGAGAAGATACCGAATATAGGCATAGATAATAAAACTATTTTGACTAGTGATATTGTTGCAGACGAAGTCATAGTACAGAAACTAAGGAAGATTTAATGGCCAATAAAGAGAAGCAAGAGTACGACTACGAAGGCGACATGGCCATGTCGCAACTCAAGTCTATCATTGCCAACGCTCAGCGTATGCATGATATGCTGAAGGTAGATACGAATCTTCCTGAATGGGTACAGTCGAAGATTACTTTGGCAGAAGACTACATTTCGACTGCTTCGAACTATATGCAAGGTGAGATGAGTGAAGAAGTAAACATAGACAAGTATGCTGATTCGTTGATAAAGCGCGACAAACAAAATCTTAGTAAAAGCCACGTAGTCCATGCGGCGCGTGTTGCAGGTGTAGATCATAAGAAACTTATGGCTGCTGTTAATCAAAAAGTGGGACGCATTAAAGAAGAAACTCTTGACGAACTTTCAAGTAAAACCCTTTTTAGTTATGGTAAGAAAGCGAGAAAAGAAGCTGAAAAGCGCAATGAGCCTATGCATCGCTATAGCGGTCGTTTGATGGCAAGCAAAAAAACTAACCCCGCGCGCGGAGGATATAAACTTACTAAAGTAGCTGCAACATTTGGAGAAGAAGTTACTCATTCTGTACATGTCAAGACATATGACTCGCATGGCGAAAAGCAGATGAACTCGCCAGAATTCAAGAAGCATGTTACTGCACACGGTGGCGAACTAGATTATGCATCTGATAAAGGTGCAGCCTTTAAGTTCAATTCAGCATCACATGCTGCTGCGTTTCATCGTGGCGTTCAATCAAAGTTTAAAGAACTTGATTCAGAACACGATATGCACGAAGAAGTTGCAGTGAATTCTGTTGGTTCTGGCCAAGTTGCAGGCCTACAAGGTGAACCGCCTGTAAGAAAGAAAAAGAAAAACGTCATGTCTTTCAATAGATTTATGAAGAAGTAATATGTTTGGAATGATCCCACTACCATACAAACTGCTTGCCATCGGCGCGGCTCTGGTTGGTGTGTTCGTCTTTGGTTATATGAAAGGATCTGCTTATGCTGAAGCTGAACTGGCTCGTTTCTCTGCACAAAAGAGTGAGCAAATCGCGGAATTGGAGCGGAAGAATTCTGAGATTTCTACTCAGGTAGTTACTGAATATGTTGATAGAACAAACACAATTAGAGAGAAAGAATATGTATATCGCGACGTCGTTAAAAACTCTGTTCCTAGCCAGCACGATATGTCTAACGGCTGGGTGTACACGCACGACCTTAGTGCCACATCCGGTGATGCCGACTCCGCCAGAGCTTCTGATGCGAGCCCCTCAGGAATTACAGACACTACAGCCCTCCTCGCCATCATCGGAAACTACTCCAGATGCCAGCAAAACGCCGAGCAACTCAGACAGCTCCAGCAATGGATAATTCAGAATAAAGAAGCTGTTGATGCCATGGCAAAAGAGAAAAAGAAATGAAGAAGTTTAAAGACGTACCAGAAGAAGACAACTCAAACGACAGTTTGATTACTATCATTGCCAACTCTCTCAATAGAGCGAGCAGCGGTAATAAAGATGATACGCGCGGTCTATTACTTTTGATCGCCGCTCTGGGACTTCTTAATCTTTCGAAAGAAGGGCTTCCTGCAAGTGTCGCAAGAAAGCTCGCATCAACATCAAATAGAAAATAGGCGGAGATTCACATGTGGGAAAAAATTAAAAAGTGGTTTGGTTTTCTTGATCTGAATAAAGACGGCAACGTAACAGCAGAAGATCTTGAACTTGCGCGTGCACTTGCTGACAAGAAAGCTAAAGAAGCAAACGAAACTTTGAATGCGGTTGTAGAAGCTGCTGATAAAATTAAGAAGGTTAGAAGAAAGAAATGAGTCTAATGTCGTTTTTCTCATCACCACCGATTACTAGCTTCGAACAACTCGAGCTTGAAAAGGGTAAGATCCAGTTGACCATCATGAAGATGGCTGCAGCTGTTCTCGGATCAATTATGGTAGCAGTTGTATTCATCTTCCTCATTGGTATGTTTATGCCAAACGAGCTGATCGACAACAACGAGATCTTTAAGATTATCGGTCCTGCGTTCTCTACCATTGTTGGAGCCTTCGTTGGTGCTTTCGCTACAATGATGGGCATGAAGGTTACTGAACTTGACACTAACGTCAAGACACAGGAACTTGGCAAGACAGATCATAAGGAACTGGCTGAAGCTCATAAGATCAATGCAGAAGCTGAATCGATTGAAACAGAAAATGAAATTAAAATGATGGCTGCAATCGATAAATACAAAGACAGCGACGAGGATTACGGTCCTTTCTAAATTATGATTTCGTTCACTCACGGAGTCTAATATGTTTAAGAAAATAAAGGATCTGATTTTCCAGACATTTACTGGAAAAGATAATAAGACGCTTGATCTTGGTAGAATTCTATGGGCCAAAGGCGTAATGCTTTTCTTTGGTCTATCAATCTACGACATCTATCGCGGTGCAGAATTTGATGCATCGACATGGGGTGTCGGACTTGGCGCCGTTCTTGCGGCAGGTGGTGCAGCTCTTGCACTCAAAGCTGGAACGGAACCTACTGAGTAATGGCAACACCGTCGGTCAATAAGCTAGCTGAAGACGTGTCGTATCTGAATAGAGATATGGCTGTCGTCAATACGCTTGTTGGCCGTTTGGATATGACTATCGACAAACTTACTGATATTTCAAGTAACGTATCGAATCTTCTTGCTGTTCACGAAACGAAGTTGACTTCCCAGGAAATCATAAGTAAACAACTATCAGATTTAGTGGAAGCACGCAGAGTGGAAACAGACGATAAGGTTCAACTACTACACGAAAGAATTTCTTCAGGAGAGCGCGAGCTAAAAGCCAACATCGACGAACAGTACGATGAACTCATGAAAGAAATTAAAGAAATGAGAGCTGAATCTGCCGCTCAACACACTACTCTGAGCGATAGAATTACTGCCATGGAAAAATGGATGTGGACAGTCATCGGAGGATCTGCTATCGTTGGCGGCATTATCGCTCTTATTCCATGGAGTTCATTCATAGGTTAGGATATATTATGAGACGCGTGATTGACAACTTCTTGCCAAGAAGTTATTTTAATGAAATAAAACAGATGATTGAACATCCAGCATTTCGTTGGAACTTCTCATCGATACTTCCTGAAGGATACAACGGCCAGACTGAAAAAGACTGGTACTTCATGAAGAGAATATACTCAGAACATGAACACATCGAAGATGCTGCTGGATACTGGCAAACGATCAGACCGATGTTCTATTTCTTTGAAGAAAAACTCAACTTCATTACAGAACATATCATCAGCGTAAATGTCAATAGCATGATGAATCAAGGCCGTAAGCGCGCGCATGGTTGGCACAATGATTGCCCGCATAAACATTACGTGGCTCTGTTCTATATTAACACATGTAATACAGCTCCCACATTATTCGAAGACGGAGAAGAAGTCGATCACATCGAGAATCGATTACTGTTCTTCGAAGGCGGAGATCATATTGATAATCGACACAGTACTAATCTTCCATTAGATGTTGAAAGAAGATTGGCAATTAATTTTAATCTTCAAGGCTCTTTGTTCTAAATAAACATGTACAATAATCACCAATTGTGTATAATGAAGTTAACAGATTGGAGTTATTATGCTTTGGATTGAACACAAATACATCAGCCTTCTCTCAGGTCGCCTCGAGAGATTTCAGCGAGTAAACAATACCGTCTATCGGTTCCGTTGCCCTATCTGCGGCGACTCAAAGAAAGATCGTCGTAAGACTCGTGGGCATTTGATTGAGAAGGGCGGCAAGGTTCGCTTCTATTGTCATAACTGTTCTGCGAGTATGCAGTTCAAGTATTTCATGAAAGAGATTGATCCGACTCTTTACCTCGAATACGTCAAAGAGCAGATCAAGGAATCTGGTAATCAAAAAGACGTCGAGACTTTTGCAGAGAAGATGAAACCTCCAGTCTTTGTCAAAACCACAGCTCTGTCGAAGTTAAAGAAGGTAAGTCAGCTCGATCCGAACCATCCTGTCAAGAAGTACGTGGATAGTCGGCAGATTCCTCCTGGCAATCACTACAAGCTATTCTATGCTCCAAAATTTGGCGCGTGGGTCAATAGCATGATTCCTGATAAAATCAAGATCGGCGAAGAGGATGAACCACGTCTGATCATACCGTTCCTTGATAAGGAAAAGAATCTCTTTGGTTTTCAAGGTAGGTCGTTCAAGAAAGAAGGTGTTCGATATATCACCATCATGCTGGATGATTCGAAACCAAAAGTGTTTGGCATGGATACTATCGACGAGTCCAAAGATATATATCTCTTAGAGGGACCGATCGATTCGATGTTCTTGCCGAATGCCATGGCAGCGGCAGGTGGAGATCTTGCTGCACAAGTCGAACAAACCGGTTTACTTAAAGAGAAAATCGTGGTAGTATTTGATAATGAGCCGAGGCATTCGGATACTATCAAGAGAATGCAGAAGGCGATTGACGCTGGTTATCGTGTAGTCATATGGCCTTCAGACATCGAGCATAAAGATGTCAATGATATGATCTTAGCTGGCTACACGCCAGAATATATTAAAGGTGTTTTAGATGAATGTAATTACTCCGGACCTACTGCAAAACTACACTTCGCGATATGGAGAAAAGACCGTTGAAGCGGTGCTAGCTCTACCTGAAGAGAAGCTTACGTGGGTAGTATATAATGCCAACATGGTGCAAACCGCGGTAACTCTGATTATTTCATTGCGTGGCATGGATTTCTTTGATGACTACGTGAAAGTTATTTCAAGAGAATGCGGTGATGGCGCTCAAGGTGCATTGTACTTTGATCCTAACATCTTCAACCTAATAGGAAACGGATATGACTGAGTTAGTAGACAACGAGTTTGGAGTCGAGTACGAGCAGATCTCGATCAGGAAGCTTCGAATCTTTCGAGTCGGAAAGCAATGGCTTGTCGAGTATCAACGTGCTCCTCGGCTTTGGGCTCCATGGGATTACTTCTGGTGGTACAATGATGGTCAGTACGTAGAGTACTACGATGCTCTTGGCCGAGTCAACGACCTCAAGGCTAATGGCTATGCTAATGTCCCGCGGTTCATGAAGGTTAAAACTTTTGAGGTGAATGATGAGTGAAGTAAATTTAATTGGTATTACCAAGCCGAGTGCATATACAGAATGTACTACTGCCAATGAACTGATTGCATGGGCAGCTCGAGTATCCAATCCCTCGAACCAAAACAATACTGCAACTGCACCTAAGCTAGTTCAGTATCTTATTCGTAACCAACATTGGTCTCCTTTGGAGATGGTTCATGTCAGTATTGAAATCAAAACAACACGAGATATCGCTCGACAAATTCTTAGACATCGTTCTTTCTCATTCCAAGAATACTCTCAGCGTTACGCCGATCCAACGGCAGATCTTGGCTTTGTTAGACGAGAAGCCAGACTTCAAGACGCTAAGAATCGTCAAAACTCGATCGAGGTTGAGGACAAACTACTTCAAGAACATTGGAACATACGGCAAGCACGTGCAATAAGCGAAGCTGAGTATGCCTACAACTGGGCCATTGAAAATGGTATTGCCAAGGAACAGGCACGAGCTGTTTTGCCTGAAGGTAACACAGTATCGGTTATGATTATGTCCGGTTCTCTTCGTTCGTGGGTTCATTACTGTCAGTTGCGTATGGACAAGGCCACACAGAAGGAACACCGTATTGTTGCCGAACAGTGCTGGGATATTATCGCGCATCATTTCCCAGATGTGAAGAAGGCTCTTGATGATATGGCTGCACAAGCAGAGTTCGAAAGGAAACTGCCATGATTAATTGGCTAGTATATAATAAAAATGATGTCGTCGTTGCAGACGTTGAATCTGAAGAAGAAGCTCTTGAGGTTGTACAAGATCTTACAGAAGATCCATGGTGGAAAGACGAAGCGCCTTATAGAATAGAGATGTTACCATGAGTCATAGTAGTGTAGTAAAAGAAAACGAAGACGGTGAATTGTACATAGAATTATCAGACGAACTCATGGAAGCCATGGGTTGGGATATAGATACTGAACTAGTATGGACCGTCTATGATGACGGCAAAATTGGATTAAGAAAGAGAACAGATGATCACAGTAACGAAGCGTGATGGAACGCGCGAACCCCTCGATATTAATAAGTTCCACAAAGTTGCGCTACATGCATGTGAAGGTCTATCTGGAGTTTCTGTATCTGATCTCGAAATCAAGACACATATTCAATTTTATGACAAGATCAAGTCGATTGATATTCAAGAGACTCTGATCAAGGCTGCTGCCGAACTCATCACAGAAGAAGCACCAAACTATCAGTATGTGGCTGGTCGTCTGATCAACTATAACCTTCGTAAGGAAGTTTATGGTCAGTATGAGCCTCCTCACCTTTTCGGTCATTATGGTCGAGTAGTACTAGAAGGGTATTATGATAATGCTCTGGCTTCTGCATACTCGCAAGAAGAGTGGATTCAACTCGCTGATTATATCGACCACGATCGTGATAACCTACTGACCTATGCTGCTATGGAACAGTTTCGCGGTAAGTATCTGATCCGTAATCGTGTGACGAATAAGTTCTACGAGACACCTCAGATGGCATTCATGTTAATTGCCATGACACTCTTTCAGAATTACAAAAAGAATCGAATCAAATGGGTAAAGGACCTTTATGATGCTATCAGTACATTTGACATTAGTCTTCCTACTCCTATTATGGCAGGAGTGCGGTCACCTCAACGCCAGTTTAGTTCGTGCGTACTTATCGAAACTGACGACTCGCTGGACTCAATAAATGCAACAGCCTCCGCAATTGTTAAGTATGTTTCTCAGAAAGCTGGTATTGGTATTGGCGGCGGTCGTATTAGGGCTATTGGATCTCCTATACGCAACGGCGATGCTTCTCACACTGGTACTATTCCTTTTTATAAGCATTTCCAGTCAGCTGTTAAATCTTGTAGCCAAGGTGGTGTCCGTGGTGGAGCAGCGACTCTCTATTACCCCCTTTGGCATTACGAAGTGGAGGATCTTCTTGTCCTAAAGAACAACAAGGGCACTGAAGACAACCGTATACGTCATCTTGATTATGGCGTGCAATTTAATAAGGTAATGTATGAAAGACTTCTTTCTGGAGGTAATATCACCCTCTTCTCACCTAGTGATGTCCCGGATCTCTACGAAGCGTTTTACAACAACGTCGACGACTTTAGAGAACTCTACGAAAAGTACGAACGTAGTAAGGTTAGAAAGAAAACCATCCCTGCGATTGATCTCTTCTCAGCCTTCGTCACCGAACGAAAAGACACAGGACGAATCTATCTGATGAACGTCGATCATGCCAACGAGCATGGTTCGTTTACTGAAGCAGCGCCAATTAAGATGTCGAATCTGTGTTGCGAGATTACATTGCCAACAACTCCGCTAAAGGATATTCATGATGAAACAGGCGAGATCAGCCTTTGCACACTTGCTGCAATTAATTGGGGCAAGATTAGAAAGCCAGCAGATTTCGAAAAGCCATGCACCATTGCAGTACGCGCTCTGGATGCCCTACTGGATTATCAGGACTATCCTGTTCGAGCCGCTGCTATTGGTACTCATAACCGTAGGCCTTTGGGCGTCGGCATCATTAATTTTGCTTATTGGTTGGCTCGTAATGACACTAACTATTCTGATCCTAACCTTGACCTCGTACATGAGTATGCTGAAGCATGGAGTTACTATCTTATCAAAGCCTCGATCGACTTGGCCGAAGAAGTAGGACCTTGTCCTCTTGATCATCAAACAAAGTATGGTCATGGTATTATGCCAATTAATACCTACAAGAAAGAAGTCGATGAACTTGTGACTCCTAACTATAAGATGCCATGGAGTATATTGTCGAGTCGGGCACTATCATCTGGCATTCGTAACTCGACGCTGATGGCTCTCATGCCTGCCGAGACTTCTGCTCAGATCAGCAACTCGACTAATGGTATTGAACCACCGCGTGCTCTGATCTCGATCAAGCAATCGAAAGATGGTGTACTCAAGCAAGTTGTTCCAGAGCTAAGACGACTCAAGAATAAATACGAATTACTATGGGATCAAAAGTCTCCAGAAGGTTATCTGAAGATTATGGCAGTCCTACAGAAGTTTATCGATCAGGCTATCTCGGTCAATACTTCTTACAATCCTCGCAACTACGAGGACGAGAAGATCCCGATGTCTGAGATGATCAAACATATTTTGATGCACTACAAGTACGGCGGAAAGACACTGTACTACTTCAACACCTTTGACGGTGCTGGTGAGATTGAAGAACCAAAACCACTCGCACAAGGGCAACTAGATGATGAGGATTGTGACTCTTGTAAAATCTAGCAGGAGTATTACATGGCAAAGTCCATTACATCAAAGCAACTACACGTTCCAATCGTAACAGGAACTTCTCAGGATACAAGACGCCCGAAGCTCTCATCGATGAATAAGCATAAGAAGAGAAACTTCAAAGCATACCGTGGACAAGGAAGATAATGCAATATATTAAAATTGACAGTGATAACTGGAATGACATAAACAAAGTTTGGTTTGTGCATGAATATGCAGTGCGTGAAAATAGTACTGCGGTAACTCTTACGATTGAAGACACCGCAACAGGTGAAATTGAAATGCGAGTAGTTGCACAGAACCAAATCCAATGGCTTGAAGCAAAGGACTGGTAATGCTCTATACCGGATCGGGGAATATACCTCATCACATTTATTGTTGGGTAGATTCTTCGTTCATTCGTAAAGATGCTAAACCAAACACATACGAACCTTGTATCTGGTTTGCACTACATGCCAAAGCCGGACATTCATGGGGATGTCACGTCATGCTCGAGTGCGGTGCTGTTTGGCGCGGAGTTCCTCCTCATGCACTAGCCTTTGCACCTAATCCAGAGAAAACATGGAATCTCGAAGACACGCAAGTGTGGGATTGCTATGGAGATCAATTTTCTGTGTTGATATATAACTATCTGCACAGCCAACAAGCAGAGATTCGCAAGACAGGCTTGTTTGGTCGTTACCTTTTTACAGTCGTTCCGATGAATGACGGATATACACAACATCCTTCTCAGTCGAAGGAATTTATGTTCATTGAATTGGATAATGGTAGACTAACTATCATGCCTACCAATGAACTTCGATTCCATGATAAATCATATACCGAAGGCGATTGGCCGAAGGATCTCAAATTAAATACCAGCACCTGGAGAGTTGAATGACAGTTTTTTCAAACGAAATGTTTGATGCTACAGAACAAACTTGCTTCTTTGGCAAGTCGGTGAATATTGCTCGTTATGACAAGCAACGTTACAACACGTTTGAAAAGTTAACCGAGAAACAACTTGGTTTCTTCTGGCGTCCTGAAGAAGTCGATCTGTCTCGTGACGGTAAAGATTTTAAGGCACTCAACGACCATGAAAAACATATTTTTACGAGCAATCTCAAGCGTCAGATCCTTCTTGATTCTGTACAGGGCAGAGCTCCATCTTTGGCTTTTCTTCCAGTATGTTCGCTTCCTGAGCTGGAAACCTGGATCCAAACTTGGGCGTTTAGCGAGACGATTCATTCCCGTTCCTACACTCATATCATTCGCAACGTCTATTCTGATCCTTCCAGAGTCTTTGACGAGATGCTGGACATTCAAGAAATAGCCGACTGCGCTGATGATATCAGTAAGTATTATGATCGGTTGATCACGGCCAACAACCAGTATGCTCTTTTTAAGCATGATAAGAAGCATGCATATGAACATAAGAAAGATCTTTGGCTCTGCCTCAATGCCGTGAATGCCCTCGAAGGAGTAAGATTCTATGTCTCGTTTGCATGCAGTTGGGCTTTTGCGGAAGTTAAGAAAATGGAGGGTAACGCCAAGATCATCAAGCTCATCGCGCGGGACGAGAACGTTCATCTTGCCTCGACACAACAGCTCCTCAAAATTCTACCGAAAGAGGATCCAGACTTTGCTCGCATACAAGAAGAAACACGAGATGAGTGCATCAGCATGTTTTATCGAGTGGTCGAGCAAGAAAAAAGTTGGGCGCATTATCTTTTCAAGGAAGGCTCGATGATCGGACTCAACGAGCAGCTACTCTGTGAATATGTTGATCACATTGCTGCTAAACGTATGGGTGCTATCGGCTTGAATGGAAAGCCTGGAGCGAATCCTTTGCCATGGACACAGAAGTGGATTTCAGGTTCTGACGTGCAAGTTGCTCCACAAGAAACAGAAATTACTAGCTATGTAATCGGTGGAGTTAAAAAAGATGTCGATGAAAACACATTCAAAGGATTTACGCTATAATGGATTGGATAACCTGCCCCTCATGTGATGAGGAATTTAAAATAATCACAGAAAATACCGCTCTTCCAGAATACTGTCCATACTGTTCTGCAGAGCTTGATCTTGAAGATCCCTTCGACGAAGAATACGAAGAATAAATAGATCTTTCCTCATCTGCCGGGTTTGATCTATGAGTTGGTTATACGAAGACAAAGAATTTACTGAAGTTGAAGATTATTATGGCTTCATATATCTCATTGAAAACTTGGTAAACGGCAAGAAATATATAGGCCGCAAGTTTCTGACCAAGGCCGGATATAAAACTGTCAAAGGCAAACGAAAGAAGATTCGCGTAGAGTCCGATTGGCGCGACTACTACGGCTCTTCCAATTCCCTCAAAGAAGATATAGACTACTACGGAAAAGATAGCTTTCGTAGGACGATACTACGACTTTGTAAGAGTCGCGGAGAATGCAACTACTTCGAAACGAAATATATATTTGATAACGATGCCATCTTAGATCCTAAGTTTTATAATAATTGGGTGTCGTGCAAAATTCAAGCAAGCCACGTGAAGGCTTTACTTTTCAACCCCGAACAGGAGAATTTATGAGGTGGGTAAGGTATTAGAACACAAGCATTTGATTGTAAGAGCAGAGTTAAATAATCCTCCGCAGTGTACGTCGGCTATCGACGAGTGGATGAAGAAGCTGATCAATCAGATTGACATGAAAATTTTAATGGGGCCATATACGGTGTATTCTGATATGGTCGGCAATCGCGGATTGACTGCCGTGACTATCATCGAAACCAGTCATATTGCTCTGCATGTTTGGGATGAATGCGAACCCGCTCTCGCTCAACTCGATGTATACACATGTAGTGCTCTGAATACTGACGATGTCTTCGAAGCCATGAAAGAATGGGATCCTACAAAAGTTGAGTATAAGTATATAGACCGAGAAAACGGGTTGACATTAATTGAGAAAAATGAGGTGTTATAATGGGTAAAAAGAGAACGCGTAAGACGGTAGTATCGAAAGGCCAGCGTCGTAATATCGTTGCTGGTGTGAAAGAAGTCCGTCAAGATCGCAGTGAAGGCGAAAAAGCCTACAACAAACTGAAGGCGTGGCGCAAAGGTCAGAATCCATGGATTACTGTTCCTGGCACGCAGACTAACAAGCGCTTTATTAAAGTCCGTGCTAATGCGGTATACGGAGATCCAAAGCGTGCATCATACGGAATTTATGCAAAGGCAGGAACGAATGAGTAGAAATATTCTAATCTATACCAAAGATAACTGTCCATTTTGTGTACAAGCGAAAAACTTGTTTACAAATAAAGGAGAACAGTATATAGAGAAGAAGATAGGAAAAGATCTTACACGCGAAGAGTTTATGGAAAGCTTTCCCGATGTAAGAACAGTTCCTTTCATTATAATTGACGCAGAAAAGGTAGGTGGTTATGACAAACTCATTGAATGGTACGACAGACCAGAACGATCGTTCTTGGCAGAATGAATATTTAAAGGGCGTTCTCCAAACTGGAATCGCAAATGTAACCTTCGTAAAGAAGGATGGAACTGAACGTAAGTTACTCTGCACTCTGTTGCCGAGCGAGTTGCCGGCACAGACTGATCTTGAAGAAGCCGTACAGAAGAAGACTCCAAATCCTGAAGTGCTCGCTGTATGGGATCTTGAAAATAAGGGTTGGCGTTCGTTCCGCTACGACTCTGTTCTCGGCTTTAGTGTGCTGTCGCTAGACGCATGATCTACATAGTAGACATCGATCAGACTATATGCATGACTCCGTTTGTGAATGGAAAGCACCGTTACGATCTTTCCGATCCATTCCCACAGCGTATTGACAAGATAAATAAACTATACGATCAGGGGCACACCATCATCTATTGGACTGCCCGTGGTTCAGGGTCGGGAATCGACTGGACAGAACTCACCACAAAACAACTCAATGATTGGGGCTGCAAGTTCCATGAAGTACGTCTCGGAAAACCTTCCTATGATGTATGGATTGATGATAAAGCTCTCAATGATAGTGAATTCTTTTTTGACGTAGATCAAGCATATCTCGGAGAACATGATGAATGAAGATTTAATTGAACTAAATGAACTGAACAAGGAATCGAACGGTGGAACAGAACTTACCACTCGAGGTCTCTTCAACCGACTTACTCGTGATGAACTCGATGGTGTCCAAATTGTCACTGCTCGCGTCCGCGACCTTGATCCTAACCGAATTAAGATCTATCATCTACACGACCTTGCCGGCGATCCGGAGGCTTCACACCTTCAAGATCCAGCTTCTCGAGCTCGCTTCCAAAAGTTGGTCTTCAGCTCTAACTGGCAGTATCAACAGTATCGTGACTACCTTGGAGTTCCATATAGCAATCATTCAACAGTTATCGAAACAGGCATCGAGCCTATTCCACTCGTTGACAAGCCAAAGGACAAGATACGTCTCATTTATACGTCCACACCTCATCGTGGATTGGAGATTCTGGTTCCTGTCTTTTGCGCTCTCGCCGAGAAATATCCAAACATCGAGCTAGACGTCTTCTCTTCCTTCGGAATCTATGGCCCAGGTTGGGAAGGCCGTGACGAGGCATACAAGCCTCTCTTCGATAAGATGAACGAACATCCACAAATCAACTATCATGGTTGGGCAGATCAGGAGACAGTACGTGCCGCATACCAAAAAGCCCACATCTTTGCATATCCTTGTATCTGGCCGGAAACTTCGTGCAGGTCACTTATTGAAGCTATGTCGGCTGGTTGTTTGGCGGTTCATCCTAACTTCTCTGCTTTGGCTGACACGTCGGGTGGGTTGA
>Ga0222714_10000689_pt1 | contig 38622 bp, 25 predicted proteins | sample C33_3DmetaG_FD_165048 | JGI IMG/M metagenome (GOLD analysis project Ga0222714, IMG submission 165048) | Estuarine water microbial communities from San Francisco Bay, California, United States - C33_3D | ecosystem: Environmental > Aquatic > Marine > Unclassified | place: USA: California...
TGCAGAAGCGAGGAATCAATGATTTGTACTGCGAAAAAATGATCATCAATTTGCAAAAGGGTTAGAAATTTTCTCTTTTTTATATGATGAATACTTTCTTGTCGCGTACCATCAGCTAAAAGGTAATTGAACCGAACTAAACTATCGAGTGCATAGATGAATAATTTCCCACTCAGTGTATCATTTGAAATCAGGTCTACTTTCGAGATATTATATTCCAAAGCACCAACAAAGGATTTTTGAGCTGAAATGATACTAGAACTATAAAAGAGTAAAGACAGAAAAATGTATTTGAACATAATCAAAACTAAGCATAATTGGCCAAATCCATTTTACAAATAAGCCGTATCTTTGCTAAGGCCCTATGAAGGGATATTATGGCTAAAAAAAATATTCAATTTATATTTAATCCAACAGAGTTGGGTGCTGGCACTAGAGGGGCTTCCTTGGGTCCTGAGGCAATTCGGACTGCTGCAAGAAGTAAGGGAAGTTCAATTTTTAGTGACTACCGGGTTGCTACGGTAGAACATCAAAATCACTTATTAGATAGAGGCACTAATTTCAAATTTGCCAAATACATTGACGGTTTAGGACTCGTATTTAACGAATTGTCTAAAACAATTGAAGAGTGCTTTAAGTCAAAGTGCTTTCCAATTATTCTTTCTGGCGATCATAGTGCGGCTGCAGGAACTTTTGGCGCACTTAAAAACCTTTATCCAAAAAATCGAATTGGCGTTGTTTGGATTGACGCTCATGCCGATTTACATTCGCCATTCACAACGCCTTCAGGAAATTTACATGGCATGCCAGTGGCTGCTGGGCTTGGACTTGATCATCATCATTTAGCTGAAAATAATCCAGATACAGAAACCATCGCCTACTGGAATCAACTCAAAAGTGGTATAATACAGCCACAAGATTTAATATATGTCGGTGTCCGCGATACAGAAACTCAAGAAGATGCCCTTATTAATGAATTGCAACTCAGAAACTACACTATTAAAGAACTTCGACAAAGGGGCCTTGCCTTATGTTTGCAAGAAATATCTAATAGCCTTGCTGCATGCGATTACATTTATATTTCTTTTGATGTAGACAGCATAGATCCAATTGAGTCGTCAATGGGTACAGGAACACCAGTGTCTAATGGACTTTTATTTCGAGAAGCCAATGATATACTTTGCTTTTTTGCTAAGAATGAGAAATTATGTGCATTAGAAATTGTAGAAATAAATCCTTGTTTAGATGATAAGCAAAATACCATGGCCGAGCAAGCTTTACAACTTATCGAAAATGTTTTAGATAACCGTACTTAAATTAAATGGAAAATAGAATCCGTAAAGCGCTTATCGATGCGGCGCCAACGCTTTTTGGAATAGAATTATCTGAAAGTAGCATTCAATTTCAGCAAACACGAAGGGATGTCGAAGGTGATCTAACCTTAGTGGTTTTCCCTTTTGTTAAAATTTTGCATTGCTCTATTGAAGATGCGGCTCAAAAGATAAAAGCTTGGGTTGAAGAAAATATAGAAGAAATTTCACATTGTAATGTGGTAGGTGGCTTTTTAAATATAGTTTATAAAGATGAGCACTGGATCAACAGATTACAAGAAATACAAAATTCGGAGCGCTTTGGCTTTTCTAAAGCCAATACCAAGCCAACAGTAATGGTGGAATATGCTTCTCCAAATACCAATAAACCATTGCACTTAGGTCATTTGCGCAATATTTTTCTTGGTGCTTCGGTTGCCGAAATTTTAAAGGCGGTAGGACACAAGGTGGTGCGAACGCAAGTGATCAATGACCGTGGAATACATATTTGCAAATCTATGTTAGCTTGGGAGAAATTTTCTCCTATAAATGACAAAGGCGAACGTCAAACACCTTCCAATACAGGCCTTAAAGGCGATAAGCTAGTAGGAAGATATTATGTGGAATTTGAGCAGGCCCTTCAAAAAGAAGTAAAGATCATCGTGACTGATTGGCAGCGTGGAAATTTCGATAACACGAAAGAATCCGTGCGCGATGAGGTAATAAAATTGCAGCAAACAAAAATTCAAAAGGATCAGAAAGCACAAGATGCAATTGATGAAAAAATAAAGGAACTAGCAAAAAATCAAAGTTCCATATTACAAGAGGCTAAAGATATGCTTGTTAAATGGGAAGCCCGCGATCCTCAAGTATATCTTCTTTGGACTACAATGAATGGTTGGGTCTATGAAGGTTTTGATCAAACATATAGCCAAATGGGCGTAACTTTCGATAAGCTCTATTATGAGTCTGATACATATTTATTAGGTAAAGATCAGGTAATGGACGGTTTGAAACAGGGCATATTTTATCAGAAAGTTGATGGTTCTGTATGGATAGATCTTAGCGCTGATGGACTAGATGAAAAGTTAGTATTGCGCTCAGATGGCACTGCGGTATATATGACTCAAGACATCGGAACGGCTATCGACAGGTTTAAAGACTATACCGATCTCTATGGAATGGTCTACACAGTTGGAAATGAACAAGATTATCACTTTAAGGTTTTGTTTCTAATCTTACAAAAGCTCGGTTATCAATGGGCCAACAATTGTTTTCATTTAAGTTATGGAATGGTTGATTTACCTAGCGGTAAAATGAAATCTCGAGAAGGAACTGTTGTGGATGCAGATGATTTAATGGCCGAAGTGATCCAAAAAGCAAAAGCAATGACTCAAGAACGGGGTCATTTAGACGGTTTGGGCAATTTAGAAAAAGAAAATTTATACAGGCAAATAGGATTAGGTGGTTTAAAATATTACCTTCTTAAGGTGGATCCTAAAAAACGAATGTTATTTAATCCCGAAGAATCAATTGATTTAACAGGAAATACAGGACCATTCTTACAATATGCACATGCTAGAATTTCAACCCTACTCCAAAAAGCTATCTATAAGCCGCAAAACCTCTCATCGTCCGCTATTTTAAAAGAAGAAGAAAAGCAAATAATTAAACAATTAAACTTATTTGAATCTGTGCTTCATGAAGCCTCAAAAGCGTATTCTCCAGCAATTTTAGCCAATTATGTGTATGATTTAGTCAAGCTTTACAATACCTTTTACCAAAGCGTGAAAATTTTAAGTGAATCAGATCGAGAATTGCGTCAACTCCGATTGTCACTTAGTGCAAGTGTGCGTCAAGTTTTGTCTAGTATTTTAGGGATTTTAGGTGTAGATGCACCCCAACGCATGTAAGGGGGGGTTAATGCGAACCAAAAATGACTTGATCGGTTAATTGACGCACCATTTGAATTAATTCATTTTTAAAAGTTTGTGCCTCATAATTACCGCGCTCTATCATTCTTAGTTTATATTCCCATTGACCAGTTAATTCCGGGCTCTTGAGTAACTCAAATGAAATTTTATCGATAAGCTCAATTCCCATAGGAGTTGCTAGTAAATTTTTCTTTTTCTTTTCAATATATTGCCGTTTGAAAAGCGTTTCAATAATACTCGCCCTTGTCGAAGGTCGACCAATCCCATTTTCCTTCATTATTTCACGCATTTGTTCATTTTCTACGAGTTTTCCAGCAGTTTCCATTGCGCGCAAGAGCGTGGCTTCTGTATAAAATTTTGGCGGGCTCGTTTTGCCTTCGTGAATGAATGGTTTGTGAGGCCCTCTTTCGTTTTGTGAAAAATGAGGCAGTATTTTATCTTCGGTTTGATTTGGTTGTGTTTTAAGCTCTTCGTATAGGATTCTCCACCCTTTGTCTAAAACCTGTTTGCCAGTGGCCTTGAATTCTAGGGCAGCAACTTTACCGAGAACCGTAGTATTAGACACTTCGCATGGCGGGTAAAATACGGCAATAAATCGTCGGACAATAAGGTCATAAATACGTTGTTCGTCTTGGCTAATTGCGCCAGGTTCTATCCCCGTGGGAATAATAGCATGGTGATCGGTTATTTTTTTATCGTCAAAAATTTGTTTGGATTTTTTAATCGGTTTGTCCGATATTGCATCTGTGAAACGATTGTAAGCCTTCAATCTTTTTAGAATTCCCGGAATTTTTGGATGTAAATCTTCGGACAAATAGGTAGTATCCACACGTGGATAACTCACGAGTTTTTTCTCGTAAAGGCTCTGAATACCATTGAGTGTTGCTTCTGCAGAAAATGCATAGTATTTATTGCCATCTACTTGCAATGCGGTAAGGTCATAAAGCCTAGGGTTGCCCTCTTTTGCATCTTTTTGTTCAAACGATGTAATTTCAAAATCGTGTTGTTCTAAATAATCGATGCCTTTTTGAGCCTTTTGAAAGTTTTTAAGTCGATCAATTTGACAACTGAATTCGGTTTCCCTGTAAAGTGTTTTGAGCTCAAAAAATGTTTCAGATTTAAATGCGTCAATTTCTTTTTGACGCTGTACAATCAATGCAAGTGTTGGTGTTTGAACGCGACCTACAGAAAGGGTTTGTTTATCCCTTCCATATTTTCGTGTAAATAACCTAGTCCCATTAATACCCAATACCCAATCTCCAACGGCCCTGGCATTTCCAGCTGCAAAAAGCCTATCGAAATCGGAAGCTGGTTTTAATTTTTCAAATCCTTCTTTAATTGCCTCCTCGGTAAGAGATGAAATCCAAAGACGCTTAACTGGCACCTTACACTTGGCTTTTAGTAAAACCCATCTTTGAATGAGTTCTCCTTCTTGGCCAGCATCCCCACAATTAATGACCTCCTCAGCCTGACTAACCAAGCGCTCAATCACCTCAAATTGTTTTTTTGCTCCTTGATCTTTTCTTAGTTTTATTCCAAAATTTTCAGGAATGATTGGCAAATCCTCAAGTTTCCAATATTTCCAATTGGCGTTATAATCTTCAGGATCCTTGAGCGAACAGAGGTGGCCAAAAACCCATGTTACAGCATATCCATTACCTTCTAGATAGCCATCTTTTCGAACCTTGGCTCCTAGAATTTCCGCTAGGTCACGGGCAACACTTGGTTTTTCGGCAATACAAACAATCATTGACTACTAAATCGCTCAATGCCTTGTTCTAAAAACTTTTTATAAGTCTTGATATTTGGTGTATAACCAATGGCTTTAGTTAAATCGTTTCCTTGATGATCAGTTACCACATACAATGGTTGTTGAAAGCTTTTATATCGCGTCATTTGGTAATCTGCCCATTTATTACCTACGGTTCGTATAGGCCCACTAAGCTTGGAGTTTCGTTGTTCACTCTTAGGCAACTCTTGTCGATCATCTACATATAGGGAAATAATAACAAATTTCTTTTGCAGCATAGGTCGGATTTCATCATTGGTCCAAACGGTGCTTTCTGTCTTACGACAGTTTTGGCAAGCATGACCAGTAAAATCTAATAGAATTGGTAAGTTACGTTTTTTAGCATATTCCTGCCCTTTTATTAAATCATGGAATACCAAAATTGAACCATCTCCAACTGGATGCATATCGGAGGCAAATGAAGCAGAAATTGAATCCTCTATTAATCCAGTTTGCTGCCCGCCGTTTACCCATCTGAAATTGTCCTCTGAATGTGTTCTCGGTGGTGCAATACCATCTATGAGCGTCAATGGCGCGCCAAACATACCCGTAAATAAGTAAACTGAAAAAACCAAGGCTAAAAGCGCAAACATAAAACGCGTAACACTTAATTTTTGCACAGGTGAGTCATGAGCGAATTGCAATTTACCGAGCAAATAAATACCCATTATAAAAAATAAAACAAACCAAATTCCAACAAACCATTCTCTTGAAAGCAAATCCCAGTGATAAGCCATGTCAACAGACGAGAGGAATTTAAGTGCCAGCGCAAGTTCTGTTAAACCAAGTACAACTTTCACAGAATTGAGCCAACCGCCCGACTGTGGCAAACTATTGAGCCAACCCGGGAAAATGGCAAAAAAGGTGAACGGTATAGCTAGGGCCAATGAAAATCCGGTCATGCCAATGGCGGGGGTCAAATACGAACCTGATGTGGCTGCCTCTACAAGTAGACTGCCAATGATCGGGCCTGTACAAGAAAAGGAAACGAGCCCTAATGTAAAAGCCATGAAAAAAATACCAAGATAACCTCCCCGATCTGCTTGCTTGTCCATTTTATTGACCCAAGAATTAGGCAATTGAATTTCAAACGCACCTAAAAAAGAGAATGCGAACAATACAAAAATGCTAAAAAAGATAAGGTTCATCCACACGTTGGTTGAAAGATCATTCAGCCCTAGTGGGCCCATCATTGCGGTGAAAATCAGGCCAAAAGCGACATAAATAAAAACTATCGAAAAGCCATAAACGAGGGCTTTAAAAATTCCCTCTTTTCTCGTTTTTGATTGTTTGGTAAAAAAGGTAACCGTCATTGGAATCATTGGGAACATACAAGGCGTTACGAGCGCTACTAAACCTGCAATAAAACCTGCAATGAAAATGACTAGCCCCGAGTCTTTTTTCTTCTCATCTTGTTCAATAGGTTTGTTGGCTTGTTTAACCGATTGCTTTGCTTGGCTTGTGTCTGTATTGTTTTGCTGAATGTTTTGTGAGGTATCTTCTGTTGTTTGGCCAACCGTTTGGGTTTCGAAACCTGAAATTTTAAAATTGGCATCAAAATCAAATGGAGGTAGGCAACCTTCATGATTGCAAAGCTGAAAATATAGATTGCAATTGGTGCTAAAGGTCTCTTGCGCTAAAATTTCTATTTTCTGTTTGTAAACAACTTTATTTTCAAAATAGTATGAAGTTCCTAACTCATCGACTTGTTTATGCGGTTTTCCTAATTCAAAAACCTTTCCAATAATTTTATAATTTTTATTTTTTTTAAAGCTAAATTCTGGAACAATTCCCGTTCCATCGGCGTCATTTGGGTTGTGTTTGAGACTAAATATGTGATATTCCGGCACCAGTTTACCCGTAAATACCAAATTGGCATGGCTATTATCAATTTTTTCTACAGTACAAGTCCAATTAATAAATTGACTCATAAAATCTTGGCCAAAACTAGCATTAGAAACACTTAAAAAAAGTATGCTAAGTAAAATCGCTTTCATGTATTAATTTTGTTTGACAGTATTTAATGGGCTTACGCTAATTTCAAATGCAATTGACTTTGGTGGCAGACAACGCGTTTGGTCGCAGAGCATGTAGGTTAGTTCACCCTTTAAAGTGGTGGGCTTCTTTATAAAAATAGGTGCGAAAATAGTATACTCATTTTCAAAATATGCCATTTCGGCGCCAAAGGATGGGTCGAATTCATGGACCAATTTCCCCTTTTCGATCCATGGGTCTAAGAGTGTAACTGATTTATTTTTTTCCAGAAGGATGGCCGTTGGCACAGGGCCTAAATTTGGGTCGAGGTATGCGGAGTAAAGATGCCACCCGCTTTCAATTTGGGCTTTAGCTTCGAGGCATCTCGAAGCGTTGAAGTCGAAACTCCATTGAATTTTGTCTTGACCCATAATATGAGTATTAAACAAAAAAATTTCAAAGCAAAAAATAATTGCTAAACGCATACTTATAAAGTGTATTGAGAATCCGAAATTACAAAAATTATAGCATCATTTTGTAGCCAGAGTTACCAACTAAGTCGTGGATTAGCAGCTGCATCTTGTCCAACCAATAGATTTTCTTGTAAATAAAAGGAGCCAGCCATTGCAATCATAGCAGCATTATCGGTACAATAGCTCATTTTTGGAATACTTACATTCCAATCTGTTTGTCTTTTTGATAGTATGCGTTTCCTTAATTCAGAATTCGCTGAAACCCCTCCAGCGATCGCTACATTTTTAATACCCGTTTGTTTAACTGCTTTTTCGAGTTTGTCCATTAGAATTTCAATAATGGTATTCTGAATACTTGCACAAAGGTCATTTAGATAAATTTTCCTAAAATCAGTTTGTTTTTTTTCTGCAGCTTGCAATGCGTATAGAATGGATGTTTTTAGTCCACTAAAACTAAAATTAAGTCCTGGAATTTGTGGTTTAGAAAAGGTAAATGCTTTTGGATTTCCGTGTTTTGAATATCGATCTATTAAAGGTCCACCTGGGTAAGGTAGTCCGAGCATTTTCGCAGCCTTGTCAAAGGCCTCTCCAGCAGCATCGTCAATTGTGTTTCCTAACACTTGCATATCAATCGCATTATTGACTTGCACTATTTGTGTATGACCGCCACTGACCGTAAGACACAGAAAAGGGAAAGAAGGTTTACAATCGCTAGCATCATCAATAAAATGGGCCAAAACATGTGCTTTCATGTGATGAACTCCAATAAGCGGAATCTTTAGCGCTAGGGCCAATGCTTTTGCAAATGAGGTGCCTACTGTAAGTGAGCCCATGAGTCCTGGACCTTGGGTAAAGGCGATGGCGTCTAATTGATTGAGAGAAATTTTCGCATCATTTAATGCGCGCTGAACTACAGGAATAATATGCTCTTGATGTGCCCGACTTGCCAATTCAGGGACCACCCCACCAAAAGATTGATGCACCTCTTGATTGGCAATAACATTGGCATGAATTTGGTTGCCGACAAGAATGGCAGCAGAAGTGTCATCACAAGATGATTCAATGCCTAATATGATCTTCGTTTTTGCAGTCAAAAGATTGCTAATTTTGTACAAATATGACAAAGGTACTCAAAATCATGGGCCTAATAATTGCCATTCTTTTAGAGTGGTTCCTGATTTTAACTATCATGGTTGTATTTGCCATAAGAAGTAGTGCCTTTCAAACCTTTTTAGCACGTCAGCTTACCAATTACTTAAGTACAGAACTCAATACCAAAGTCGAAATTGGGGGGGTTGATATTGTATTGTTCAAACATGTGGATTTGCGCAATTTTTACATGGAAGATCGCACAAAGCAACCGCTTCTGCATCTAAATCACCTTTTTATTGAACTTGATCAATTTCTGTATAACCCCAACAAATTAAACATTAAACATTTGCGTTTAAATGGTGGGGAGATAAATATAAGTAGGGAACAAAAAAATGGCAATTACAATTATGCCTTCATTCAACATTACATCGATGCCAATTATCGAACTAAATCTTCAAAGCAATTTACGGTCTACCTCAATGAATTTAGCCTTGAAAATATAGATTTAAAATACAATGACTTTAGAAGAGAATCTATGGTCAAGGGAATTGATTTCAATCATCTAGACATCCGAAATATTAATTTAAATGCACAAAATTTCAATTCAGATGGTAAAAAAATAATTTGCTCAATTAAAGATTTAAATTTTAATGAGCGTAGCGGCTTTGCTCTTGAGCACATGGTTTCTATACTCATCTTCACCGATAAAGGGCTCATTTTAGAAAATGCCAAAATCCAAACAAAGAGGTCTTTGATATTAATGCCAAAAATGGCAATTCATTCAAACTCTCGCGAAGATTTTCTTTCATTCAATGAGCACAATGTATATGACATTGAAATTTCTCCAAGTAAGTTAAATTCTAGTGATGTTGTTTTCTTTGCACCAGCACTCGAAGGTATGGACCAGACTTTTTTTCTTTCAGGCAGAATCCATGATAAAGTGCATGCGTTAAAGATTTCAGATTTAAACTTAAGTTTTGGTAAGAAATCTTATTTACACGCTCAAATTCAATTACCAGATTTTAGACAACCAACCCAAAAACAATTATTAAAGGAGCAAATAACCAAGGCACATCTTCAACTTGAAGACCTTCAAAATCTACATTTACCCGCCAAATATGAGGCTATTGAAATCCCCAAATCTTTACAAAAAGCAGAATTTTTCGATTTAAAGAATGTCAAATTAAAAGGCAATCCTTCTAAATTTGAATTAACAATAGCCGAAGCCCAAACTAAGTTGGGTACTCTTGAGCTAGCCCCAGTAGTGCTCGCTACCGAGAATAAACAAATTCAAATTAAAGGAGTAGCAGATACGAGTTTTTTAATTTTAAAAGATTTTCTTCTTGGGGAGTTAGTTGAAATCCCCGAAATAGGAAGCTTAAGTGGCGCAGTCCGTTGCGAATTAGTACTTGGTTTTGATGGCAAATATGATTTAAAAAATGGCAATGGTTTGCTTAAAAGTTTGAATGTAAATAATTATTCCTACAGCAATATTTCAATAAATGATTTACAAGTACGTAATGAGCAATTGTTATCAAAGGTTAAGGTCAATGACCCACATTTGCAATTAAGCAGTGTATTACAATTAAATCTCGGTTCAATACCAAGTTATCAACTAGAATTAAATTTAAGCCGTGCTGATTTGAGTCAATTGCATTTAAGCAATATTCCCAACGACCATTTTAGCGCTCAGATTAATTTAGGACTTGATGGTCAGAATTCAAAAACATTGGTTGGATACGCTAGTTTGAAAGATTATACTTATCAAGTCGATGAACACCAAATTAATGGAGAATTAGCCCAAATTCATATTCGTAAAATCGATGAGATAACTAATTTGAATATTAGTTCGACAATTTTTGATTTTTCTTTGGAAGGAATAGTCGATCAGACCTCTTTGACAAATGATTTGTCACAACATTTGGCAGTCATTTACCCTCCGCTTGTACAATCCGGTGATTTTTTACATACAGATGCAGGCTTTAAATTCAATATTACAGCGCGTCAAACGGATGATTTTTTTGCAATTTTCTTTCCTGATTTAAAGGTTTCCAATGGTACGGTTTTGAGTGGTTCGTTTAATTCTAAAGACGAATTATTAAAAGTAGATCTAAGTAGTGCTCACATTAAGTTTGAAAATTTAGATTTAAGGCAATTAAAATTGAATGAAACTATTCACCAGAATACTGCTCAAGGAATGTTTGCCATCAATGAATTTATCGTTGCCGACTCTACAAGTTTTCACAATCTTAATTTTAGTCACCAAGGAGCAAAAGGGGTGCAAGATGCAACCTTGAGTTGGGATCCAAATACAGATGATTATTCTTTAATCCGATGGCGCACAACAATGCTTTCTAAAAACTATATCAGTCTAGCGCTTCAACCTTCTTTTTATACGATTAATGGCGTAAAATGGAATGTTTCCAATTTATCAGAAATCACGCTTAGTGGCGATGAAATTATGGTAAGTGATTTTCTATTGTCCCGAGGCTACCAAAGGATTCAACTCGATGGATGTTTGTCTGAAAATAAACGCGACCAAATCCGTTTTGATGTTCTTGGCCTTGACCTTTCTGAAGTGAGTGATCTCTTAGGCTTACCAAATTCTTATAATGGGAAACTTAGTGGTTGGGGAACAATTTCAACACCATTTACAAACTTGAGGATTTCTGCCGATGCCAATATCGAAGAATTTGAAATTGATGGTCAGGCTGTAGGCAATATTATGCTGCATTCAGATTGGAATGATACAAGGCAGAGTATAGCATTAGATGGCACCTTACAATACAGAAATGAAAGGACTTTTGATTTTGATGGACGCTATTTTGTTAAAGAAGATATTTTGGATTTGGGATTAAACTTCAAAAGGACCGATATTTCTTTTGCTAACGCATATTTAGACCCGCAAATTGTCAAGGATATTAAGGGTAAATTGGATGGTCGTTTAAAACTCTCAGGAAGTCCTAGTCATCCAAAATTAGAGGGAAATCTACAATTAAATAACGGAGGGGCACAAATTGCAATACTAGGCGTCAATTATCAGCTAGAAGGTTTAATTAAAGTAACTGAAGATGCCTTTTTTATAGACAATGCACCTTTAAAAGATCCAGAAGGGAATATTGCCTATCTATCAAGTGCGGTCAATCATAACAATTTTAATTCTTGGAATTATGATATTCAATTAAATTTTGAGGATGATATTAATAAGATAGATCCTATTACCAATCAGTTAATTCCATTGGATAGATTCATGGTACTGAACACCAAATATAAGGATGGCGACGTTTATTATGGTAAAGCATATGGCAGAGGAGTCGCAAATATTTTTGGCACCATGAATAATACTGAAATCACAGTAGATGCAACCTCGAAAAAAGGAACTGAGATTATTTTTCCGATGTATGGAATGTCGGAAATAAATGAACAAGATAATATCGTACAGTTTATTAATAGGAATGCAACAAAGCAAATAGAGCAAAAAGGAATTGACTTTACTGGACTCGATTTAGATTTAAATTTTCATATCACTCCCGAAGCCAATATGAAACTCATTTTTAATGACCAAACAGGAGATGAAATTATTGCCAAAGGTAGTGGCGAGATCAATGTTAAACTCGACCAATATGATCAACTTAGCATGAATGGTCCTTATGTAATTTCAAATGGCAGCAGATACAATTTTGCACTTGGTTCTATTAAACAAACTTTTGATATTGAAGGAGGTTCCAAAATCGAATGGACAGGAGACCCTTATAACGCAGATATTAATATCAATACTATAGCTATCAAACGCGCCTCCATATTAGAATTAAGTCCAGAGTTACAAGACAATTCTTTAGTGAATCAAGAAATTCATTGTTATTTAAGGTTGGAAGAATCTTTACTTCAGCCAAAAATAACTTTTGACATTTTAGCACCACGCACTACCCAAACAGGAAAAGCACTTATCGATAGAGTCAAATCTGATCCAGATGAATTAAATAGACAGTTCTTTTCCTTACTATTGGTAAGTAAATTTCAGCCTTTAAAGGGCAGCTTATCGGCAGGAGGTTCTGCAGCATTGGATTTACTAGAATCACAAATTAACGCTGCACTTGGAAAACTCTCGGAAAATTACAAGTTGAATTTGGATTATGGTTCCGATGCTCTGGCTGGAGAAAGTTCAGTTGAACTTGGCGTTGCCAAAGGATTCTTAGATGACAAACTGGTTATCACAGGAAGCTTTGGTGTAGAGAATAGAACAGCCCCAAATAACGGTTCACAATCCTTTACCAATACCATGATTGGAGATGTAAATGTGGAATATAAAATTCAAGATAATTTTAGTATTAGGGCATTTAATCAATCCAATTCCAATTCTGTGAATGAAAACCAAGGTCCATTTACCCAAGGTTTTGGTATCTCTTACTTTGAAGAGTTTCAGCGTTTTTCAGACCTTTCATTTATTAAACAATTTAAACAGCTACTTAAATTTGGTAGGAAAAAAACTGGATTACCTCCTTTAAAAAAACATAGACAACCTGTAACTTTGCCTCAAGATGAAAAAAGTACTAGTAGCCAACCGCGGCGAAATCGCTCGACGCGTTCTTAGAACATTGAAGAAAATGGGCATTCAAAGTGTGTCTATTTATTCAGATGCCGATGCAAACGCACCTCACGTTTTAGAGGCAGACGAGGCCGTTTATGTAGGCCCCAGTCCCTCTTCAGAAAGTTATTTACAACAAGACAAAATCATTCAAATCTGTAAAGAACTAGGGGTAGATGGGGTTCATCCTGGCTACGGGTTTTTATCTGAAAACGCAAATTTTGCGCGCAAATTAGAAAAAGAAGGCATCCAGCTTATTGGCCCATCTCCACAATCGATGGAAATTATGGGTGATAAACTTTCTGCTAAACAAGCTGTGAAATCCTATAATGTACCATTAGTACCCGGTGTTGATGAAGCTATTAGTGATGTAGAAGCGGCAAAAAAAATTGCCACCCGAGTTGGCTATCCCATTTTGATAAAAGCTTCTGCAGGTGGTGGGGGCAAAGGAATGCGTCTTGTTGAAAACCAAAATGATTTTGAAGAGCAAATGAGACTTGCTCAGAATGAAGCGCGCTCATCGTTTGGTGATGATGCTGTGTTTATTGAAAAATTTGTAGATCAACCAAGGCATATTGAAATTCAAGTTTTTGCAGATGAACATGGCAATGTAGTCTATCTGTTCGAAAGAGAATGTTCTATTCAGCGCCGTCATCAAAAAGTAATTGAAGAAGCACCAAGTGCTATATTGTCACCAACGATCCGCCAAAAAATGGGTGAGGCTGCTGTTGCGGTTTGCAAAGCGTGTAATTATGTTGGTGCAGGTACTGTAGAATTTTTACTAGATGCAAACTTGAATTTTTATTTTCTAGAAATGAATACCAGACTTCAAGTAGAGCACCCTGTCACAGAAGAAATTACTGGCTTAGACCTTGTTGAGTGGCAAATTCGTGTTGCGCGAAAAGAACGTCTTCCTAAATTGCAGAACGAATTAAAAATTAATGGTCATGCTATTGAGGTACGCGTGTATGCTGAGGATACTTTAAATGGGTTCAATCCAGATATTGGTACTTTGAATCGATACCGAATTCCCTCAGCCCGAAATGTGCGTGTTGATGATGCATTCAAGGAGGGGATGGAAATACCTATTTTCTATGACCCAATGATTGCAAAATTGGTTGTCTGGGGAAAAACCAGACAAGAGGCTATTGAGCGTTGTATTTCGGCAATTGATGATTATCAAATATCCGGTGTAAAAACGACACTTGATTTTGGAAAATTTGTTTTAATGCACCCTGCATTTCAAAGCGGCAAATTTGATACTAATTTCGTAAAAACCCATTTCTCAGAAGTTGGTTTGATCACAGATGCAATGAAACAAGAAGAGCAAGCACTGGTATATTCCTTAGATCAAATATGGCAGGATGTACAAAACAAAAAGAAAAAATCTTTTGCATCTCGCAATATCACTTCTGCATGGAAGAACCAATACAAGTAAAATATTGACTTAATCTGCTTTTTGCGCTTAAAAAAAACTTATTTTTACGGCGCAATTTATAGAGCATGAATTTACACGAATTTCAAGGCAAAGCGATTCTTAAAGATTACGGTGTAGCCGTTCAAGAGGGAATTGTAGTTGATAAAATAGAAAATGCTGTTGAGGCAGCGCAGAAGCTTACTGAGCAAACAGGAACTTCTTGGTATGTCATTAAGGCCCAAATTCATGCCGGTGGCCGTGGAAAAGGTAAGGTTCAAGAAACTGGTTCACATGGCGTAGTATTGGCAAAGGGAATTGATCAAGTAGAAGAAAAGGTAGGGGGAATTCTAGGCGGCCATTTGGTTACCCTTCAGACAAATGGCAAGGGTAAAAAAGTAAATCAAGTGCTTATTGCACAAGATGTATATTATCCTGGGCCTTCTGAAGTAAAAGAATTTTATATGTCTGTTCTCTTAGATCGGGAATCTGGACGGAATGTTATTATATACTCGACAGAAGGAGGAATGGATATTGAACACGTCGCAGAACATTCCCCAGAAAAGCTATTCAAAGAATACATCGATCCGCGTGTTGGCCTGCAAGGCTTTCAGTCGCGTAAAATTGCATTTAATCTTGGTCTTTCCGGAGAAGCATTCAAAAACATGGTCCGTTTTGTTCCGGCACTCTATAATGCGTATGTAGGAATTGATGCCTCTATGTTTGAAATTAATCCCTTATTTAAAACCTCTGATGATAAAATCATTGCAGTAGACGCCAAAGTGAGTTTGGATGGTAATGGTTTGTTCCGTCATCCTGATTTAGCCGCATTGCGCGATATTACAGAAGAAGACCCTACCGAAGTGGAAGCCGATGAAGCTGGTCTGAACTTCGTTAAACTCGATGGTAACGTGGGCTGTATGGTAAACGGTGCAGGGTTGGCAATGGCAACCATGGATATCATCAAACTTTCAGGCGGTAATCCGGCCAACTTCCTCGATGTTGGCGGCACAGCCAATGCTGAACGCGTTGAAAAAGCGTTCCATATCATTTTAAAAGATCCAAATGTAAAAGCGATTTTGATCAATATTTTTGGTGGAATTGTGCGCTGCGATCGCGTGGCACAAGGCATCGTAGATGCTTACAAAAACATTGGTGAAATTCCTGTCCCAATCATTGTTCGCCTACAAGGAACCAACGCCAAAGAAGCCAAGCGCCTTATTGACGAATCTGGCCTCAATGTGCATTCGGCAGTATTGCTTCAAGAAGCCGCAGATAAGGTGAAGGAAGTACTTTCTTAGTAACCTCCACACTTAGCGATATTTTAAGCCATCTTCGGATGGCTTTTTTTATTATCAAATAGTTCATGAAATAGGTGAAATTAGGGGAAAAATGCATCATCACCCATTTCTTTGTGCTTTGTAAAAGCTAAATTTTATATTTGCTTAAAGCCTATCTGATGTTAAGATTATTTGTAATGGTTCTCCTAATTTCACCAGTTGGGTGTTTAGGACAAAAAAATGATACTGTTATTCAATTAAATGGAAGAAACGCCCAAGTTTTTTATGATAAAAAGATTGAATCCTATATAATTATTGAGGATTCCAATTCTTACCGCTTATTTAATAGAGCAAAAAATAGATGGGAACGGCATAGTTACAAATATGTTGCAGACATTGATTTTAATGATTTTCTAGGTTATATTCCAGTAACAGGCAACTTGAATGAACCATTTTTCATTGTGCCAGGCTGTGGAATAGTATTAAAATGGACTGGTAATCAAGTGAAAAGAGTTGATAAATCCTTTAAACATTTAAACCAGATTGGTGGTTCATTTTTTGCATATAAGAATGCCCCATATTTATTTGGAGGTTACGGATTATTTACTTTTAAAAATATAATTACATATTTCGATCCTCAAAGCAGCGAATGGTTCCTTTTGCCTACCTCTGGTGATAAGCCGCCGCTGATTCAAATGGCAAGTAGTAAAATTGAAAATAATTGCTTGTATATTTTCAATGGTTTTAATATGAATGATGAAGCAAATCCAAAAAGTTTAAAAAGTGTTTATGCTTTGAATTTAAAAACTAACACATGGACGAAAGTTGGCAATTTAAATCCGCTTATTTCTAAATCATCATATGAATCTAATGAAAAACGACAATTCCAAATTTATGAAAATGATTTTTGTGTTTTTGAAGATTTAATTGTGAGGTATAATTTTGTTTTAAATCGATTTGAGGCTTTTAAATTGAATTCCAAAAATTCAATTCAATTGATTTTGGAAAATAATGGATTATATCTAACTAAATTCAGAAACACGGGAAGTCAAGAATATTTTGTTAGAATTGACCATGGTGAATTTTTAAATTCTTTAAATAAATCGGAAGGCTGGATTTATGAGAATATAAAAGGAACTACTCTTATAAAATTAGTAATTGTAATTTTCTGCATTATAGTTGCATTTATTTTTCTTTACATTTTGTGGAAGAAGAAAAAAAAGAAAATAAAAAATAACTATTATTTCAGTCATTCATCCATGAGCAATATTCTAACATGGAAAGAGCAAAAATTATTGGAATTATTTATAGCGAGAGCGAATGACGGGTTAGAGTTTTCAGAGATAAATGATTTAGTAGATTTTGGAGCGCCAAATATCGATACTCTGAAAAAACGCAGGGAATTGCTTTTAAAGGATTTTAAATTAAAAATTTCATATCAATATAACATTCCTATAGATGAAGTAATAATAGAAGAGCGATTCGCACTTGATAAGAGAATAAAAAGGTTAAAATTGAACAAAATTGCTTTATCAGAAAAATCAATAAAATACTCGCGTTATTGAATCAAGTATTTTATTGATTTACATATTCACATATGTATTCAATAATACCGCCCCATTCATCCGTTGAAACATTTTCTCCATCTATTTCCATGGCATTAACTTCCCAATTATCCCCTTCTGTATATTGAAATTGGACTAACATATTTTTCCTTTGCCCTTCAATTGCAAAAGATCCCGAAACGTTTAAATGAAATTTATTATCATCTGGTGATAAAAAACCTTCCCAATTTGGATTCTTTAAAAATTTCGTAAATAATTTTTGAACGGTTACGTTTGGACAAACCGAAAAAGAGCCTTCCTTTATCGTGTTTTCAAGACTTCTTTTGCAACCGATTAAAATAGGCAAAATGCCAATTAAAATTAATTTTTTCATTATTTTGTTCTTTTGATATGTGTCCTTTTAGAATATCGTAACCCATAAATTGATATTATAAGTCCAAACACTATTGCCAAGGTTGATATAAAAAATAAAATCGAAATGCTTGGGCCTAATTTATTATCTAATAATTCTTGTTGGGACATCTCAGGTAATTCAATATTCCAATAAAAGTAAAATAGAGCTAAGTTGAATATTATCCCAATAATTGAAATTATTCTCATTATTAATCTTTCATTTGCTTTTGTAGATGTGCAAAAGCGAATTCACATTTATTTCCCAAATCAATATTGAATTTTTCACCAGATTTTAAAATCAATTGTATGCCAAAAGGCTTGTTGGATTTTTTTTCTTTGGATTCTAAAGCAATTTCTTTTTTTAGTACTATTCTCGCGCTTTCAATTTCATTAAAAACAACGTTTCGTTTATCGTCAATCAACAGATCTTCATACTTTTCTGTAAATTCTTTCGTAAGACCGTAATTACGAAAGATTATCTTTTGATTTGTAATAATGAATAAAGTTTGACCAGTATCTTGACGATACTCAACGGTTTCTCCCTTGGAAATTTCTGTAATGAGTTCTAGTTCTATTTTTTTAAGAGAACGTTCTCTTCTAATCAGCCAAATTCCAGTAGCAACTAAAGTCCAAGGTAGGATATTGGCAATAGCATTTACTCCAAATATAAATTCAAACCATCCAAATGAAAAGCCATTAAAAACCCAAAGAATTAAATCGGATCCTCCAACGATGATGAATACTAAAGCTATGACTATTCTCCAATTCATAACATAAAACCGTTTAACTGTTGAACAAAAATGCAACGAATTGGAAGCTGCAAGTTCAGAAATTAGGTGAAATTACATTTTCACTTATTAAAATTGGTAATAAAATTTTGCTTAGTAGACTAATTATTGCCTAGATTAAATAACCTATTTTAATGTGAATAAATTGAAGTCGGATGGATAAATTACATAAACGCGTGGTATGTTTTTCAACTAAAGATTAATCCATTTCCGCATTTAAAATGCCCTTTTGGGCAAGCTTTGTGGCCGTGCAAGCCACAAGGGCGGCAGTCTAGATTTTTCACCTCAATGATTTGAGATGTTTCTGAGAGTGGACCAAAGCCAAATTCTGGCACCGTCGAGCAGAAAAATGCCGTGACAGGGGCATTGGATGCAGAAGCCAAATGTAAGGGCCCCGAATCGTTAACAAAATTGTTTATCGCACCTGACATGAGCGCAGCAGATTGCAGTAGTGTAAGCGCACCTGCTAGATTGATCACTTTTGGGTCTTTGACTTCGTTTAATAATTCTTGCAAAAAACTTTTATCATCAGGTGCGCCAAGAAGGTAAATGGTATGTTCTGTTTGCGCAAGCTGATTAATTAATTTCAACCATATTTCTTTGGGTGCTTGCTTTGTGTACCATACACTGGTGGGCGCCATACAAAAATAAGGCACATTTTGAAAGGCTTTTACTTTTTGTTGGTCATTGTGGCTTGGATATAATTTAGGCCCTCTTGTAGGTGCTGCAATTAAATCGGATATAAGCAATAGATTGCGATCTACTTCATGCCAACCTGATTTCATTTGGTGAGCAAAACGCTTTGTAAAAAGCCAAGACATAGGATTTTTCTGGAATCCACGGCTCTCTTTACCTCTTGCTAAAGCAGTAATGATGCCCGAGCTAGTAAAACGTTGCAAATTGATAATCAGGTCATAGTTTACCTTCCGAAATGTTTTTGTGAGCAACCAAATATTTTTAAGCTTTTGGCTTTTATCGAAAACAAAAACTTTTCTAATAAAGGGGTGTCCACTCAATAAGCTTTCATTTCCTTTTTTAACCAAAACATCGATTTGCGCATTTGGATATTTGTTGTGCAAATTTTCCCATACTGGAGAGGCTAAAATAACATCTCCTAAAAAAGCTGTTTGTATGATGAGGATTTTATCCAAATTCAACGGATTAAGGTAACATATCCTTGTTTGACAATTGAATCAGTTTTATTGATTATCAATTCAATCCGATATTGAAAGACGTCGTTACTTGCAAGTAAGCCTGAACTATTAATTCTTCCGTCCCAACCTTGAGTAGGGTCGGAGGTTTCAAACACAATTTTCCCCCAACGGTCTATGATGCTAAATGTGTATTTTTCTGGATCCACATTTTGAATTACAGGCAGAAATATTGGGTTCAAACCATCTGGTGTAAATGCGTTTGGAACAAACATAAGTGGGTCATAAATCAGACATTGCTCATTTGAAAAACTACTGTCCATCAAGTTAAATTGATTCAAGTTTTCTATGGCCAAAACACGGTAACAAACCTCTCCCTTATTGCGCATTTGCGATACAACATCGATGAGTGAGTAACTCCCGTCAGGTAAAATCGAGAATGGCACGGCTTCCCATGTGCCATAAGTATTGCGAAATATTTGATAGTTTGTTATGTCGCCATTAAAATCTGTGTACGGTGTCCAATTTAAAGTGTTAATCATGTTGTATTGGTCGGCGGTGCCGGTTACAAAAATAGTCGTATTCTCATTGGCATACTCGCCCGGATTTCCACAACTATCAATGTAAATACTTCTATAGGTCCATGGCCCTAATGAGGGATCAACATCTTCATCGAGAAAATAAGCCGTGTTGTTAATGACATCACCTAGTCCAATTTCTTCATAAACACCATTGGTGTCTTTGCGTTCAAATAGAACACTTGTAATGCCAACACTTTGATCTACAAATGCCGCAAGTTCAATATCTTTCTGAATAACACTTGCGTATCTAAAATAATGAAAACTTGGTGGTGTAGGTTGAGGCATAATAAAACACATAGGGTTTGAAAAGGCCGAATAACCATTATCTAAGTTGGCTTTTATATACAGACAATAGGATTCATTTTTAATCAATTGAACACTAATAAGGGTGTCTGTAGTATTGGCTACCAATGTCCAGATATTATTATGTTTTTTCCATAATTCATAGTCCTGCACACCTATACCTTGGTATTTGCTCCATTTAATGTCTACACGTTGCGGACACATATCAATGGTATAACTTGCATGAATAGACGTATTTAAATTTGCCTTTGCCGATGTTTGAAAAACTGGTGGATTGTAGGATATAAAACATGAATCAAATGCTGCAACAGTATAGGTATATGGTCCATTATCAAAAGGCACGTTGTACATATATGTTGTGTTTGTCTGGCCATAAACCGTATCGAGCTCCACTAAAAATCCGTTGGCATCGTAGGTGTATACTACATATCCATAGGTGTCTGGTGCTGCATTTTGGTTCCATTGAATTTGCATTTGTTGGGAACTTGTATCAAATCCAACGCTGAAAATAATGGGTATATACGGGGTCATCATGTCTGTAAGTGAATCTCCAGGCCTATTTGAATTGAAATTACATGTAGTCGTTTTAAGATTTACACGATAGCGTAAATATTCGTGGCATAAATCTATGGTATCTATATAGGTAGTTTGGTTGTAAGGTACGCTATCTATAAAATTGAAAAAGTTTGTCGGGAATTCTCTGTAAATATAATAATGGCTATTGTAGAGAGCAGAGGCTTGGCTTTTGGGTTTGTTCCAATTTAAAACAGCTGTTCCATTATTTGGGTTATTTAAAGTCAGAAAAATATTTTTAACCGTATCCGAATAACTTAAAAATGACCCTCCACAACCTGAATTGACGCCAATATAAAAATCATGGCTCGTATATATCGGTGGAATGGTAAAGGATGTGGCAGTTATATCCAGGGTATCGGTTAAAAATCCATTTTGAAGAGAAAAAAGTTGAATGGAAGAGAATCCCGATGTATTTCCGTTATTGATGGATGGCCAATATATATTGAGTTCATTGGCGTTATTAGTTTGAATACAAGCTATTTCAGGGGCATGAATGATGCCAGAATTGAGCACGTGAATAGTAATGGTTGCGTATTGAGATTGAACAACTGGACAAACATCATCCGAAGCCTTGAAGACAAAATGATATGTTCTTTGAGCTTGTGCCTGACCTTGGCCATCGAGTATATGATCGCAAGTGGTTTGCCAAGTAAACTGCGTTTGAATTTGTCCTGATGCCGTGAAAGGTAGTGCAACATTTAAACTAGGATTTGGTGCAATACCACAATTTAAATTGCCCGTGAGGGTAATATTTTGAGGGCTACCATCAATCTGAGTATCTGGATCATTAATGATTAAGTCAAAAGTGACTAAATCACCAGCATTAACAGTCAATTCATAGGATGTCCCCCCTGAAAATGGTGGTAAAATATTGGGTGGGAAATTGGCGCTGTTGCAGGGTTGAATAACCAATTGCATTTCGCGTTCCGTTTCAGAAATTAAAATGCCTTGTCGATATGCTTTAATTGTTATTTTAACAACGTAGTTGCCAATCACATAGGACTGAAAGGAAAGTGTTCCATTTGCACCATTAATTGAGGCAGAAACGTTATTGGGGTTTAATGTAGGTCCCGGTGTCGGGCTATTAGCATTAAAACCCACCTCAAACGGAATAGGCGTAGGATTGTTCGGTGGATCATATATGCCGCTAGGAAAATTATTAAATGGCGTGCCAAATTCAAAATAAAGTGAATCTAAATTGGCATCACTCACCGCTCCGTTGTACGCATATGGAAGACCTGCACAACTCACAAAATAGGGATCCTCATTGAAAATTGGAGCGTCATCAGGTTGATCCAAATTAAAAATTTTAGCCACTAAGGTTATTCCATAGGTTGAGGGATTTAGAATATTGGTAAGCGCACCGCTGCGCGAAAAATTCTCGTAAGTAAAAGCCCATCCTTCCGGCGGCGGGTTGCCTACGAGTTGAATAGGAGCACTTCTGTAAATTACTTTTTCAATGGCCCCAATACCATTACCTCCGTTGTTTCCTGAACCACAAAGAAGTGGTGCAGCGCCGCCATTCACTTGAGTGCAACTTGGCGATAAATCTTGCCGCTGAACAAATAGAACGGGAATGGCTGTCAAACTCGGGTGATTCCAAACCCGAAGCGTTTCAGAAACTCCATTTACATCCGCTCCATTGCAATCTCGATAGAATACCAATTCAAATTGGTAATCGTTGTTGCCCAAATGTTTATAAGTTATTTCTCCGCCCATAACATGCGATGCCAAACTAGCATGGGCAATGAGCATTAAAAGCAAAACATAAATAATTCTGGGCATTTACTAAAAAACGAAATTTTTATTCTTTTAGTATAACGGCTAAAGCCATTGAAAGTTGCTATCCTGCTGAAATAATCAGCATATCTTGCCAATTCAGGTATTCAATTGCCAATTCTCTTAATTTTTCAGGTTTGATACTTTTGATTTCAGCGATGTATTTTTCATAAAAGTTTAAATCCAAATCGTGGACTTCAACATTTGCATATAAATCTAGCATTGCATAAGGGCCATCCGCACTCTTTAATAATTGCCCTAAAAGGAAATTTTTCACAAGATCCAATTCCTCTTTGCCTACCAATTGGTTTTGAAGTCTTTTGAATTCAATTTGAATTTCGCTAATGGTGGCTTCCCTGTTATTTATTCCAACTTCTGAACCAATTACCAAATAACCAAATTGTCGGTTCTCTAAAATATGTGATCCGATCCCATAAGTGAAGCCTTTATCTTCGCGAATATTGCTCATAAGCCTACTCCCAAAATAATCTCCCAAAATTGTATTTAAAATACTGAAGGCAATAAAATCCGGATGCGTCTTATTAAAAAGGGGTCTACCAATGCGCAAGGCACTTTGAACTGCATCTTTTTTAACTAAATGTTGCACTCCTTTTTGAGCTTTCCAGGTAAAATTTTCGCGCTGCAATGTACTTTGTTTATACGCGTTCAAAAGCCCGATAAGATCATTTAATTCAATCTGTTTAATATCCCCAATCAAAAACACTTTATGCAGCCCATTTAGAAAATATTGACTATGATAGGCGCGTATTTTGTCGCGATTAGCGCGCTTATAATCCTCAAATTCAATGAGACGGCCATAGGATGATTGATCCATTAATTTTTGCTGAAACAGCCTTTGCGCCAAAAAACTTACTTTCTGTTCTTGTAGTTTAAATTTTTGTTTGCGTTCTTGAACTAAATTATCAATTTCTTTCTGAGGGAAAATTGCGTCAAAAAGATGCTCATGAAAAATACGGTATGCTTTTAAGAGTTGATTATTTAGTGCATATATTGTTACAACCGCTGTGTCTTGATTTAAGCTTACATCATAATAGGAGCCTACTGAATCGAGGGCTTTTTGAATTTGTTTGGCATTTTTTGTTGAACTACCATTAATCAATAACCCTGCACAAAGACCGGCAGTAAGCGGGTCATCTATGGATGATCCAGCTTCAAAATGCAATTCAATTTTACTTGTTTGATTTTGTATACCGCTTTTCCAAAATAAACAAACCCCATTTTGAAGAATAATTTTTTCAGGAGCTATAAAATTTATTTTATCTATAGACTGTATAGCAGGCGCTATGCTGCGATTTATGGGCTTATGATATTGTATTTGACGAATCATCTTTTAGCTTGAATTTGCAATAAGGAACAATTATTTTTTCTTAAAATGCCTTTAGCAAAGTGGTGCAAATCTAATGCTTGTATGCGCATATAATTTGTCGATTCTTCATTTATCATATTGGCTTTAGACAATAGTTCAAAGTAACTAAGATTCATGGCCCTATTTAAAAGACCTTGATCTTGAAATGCCTTGGCCGTTTGCATCTTTAACTTTAATTCTTTTAGTGCTGGTTGAGTTATGGGTCGTGAAGTATATTTTTCCAATACATCCCACAAAGCGCCATCTAAGTGTTCAAAATTAATTCTCGGGTTCAATTTACCTGTAATAATTAATAGCCCATTGTCAATAGACCCAGTAATATATGCTCCAATTTCATTGACAAGTTTTTTCTTTATTTTCAATTCTGAATACAAAATCCCAGTTTTTTCATTTCCGATATGATCAGAAAGTAAATCTGCAAGGTAATACTGAGGATCTAAACGGCTGCCCATTGCAAAGGCATAATAAAAAGCATCTGTTGGCACATTGCGTATGATTCTTTTTGACCTAAACTTTTTTTGTTTTGGTTCTTTAGCAATCTTACGTGTTGATTTTTTTTGAGCGGGAATGTCGCCGAAATAATAATCAACTTTTTGCTTTATCGTTTCCAATTCAAAATTGCCCACTATACATAAAATTGCATTTGCCGGATGGTAATATTTTTTAAAAAAAGTGCGAACGTCATCCATTGAGGCGTCCTTTATGTGTTGTATTTTTTTTCCTATAGTAGCCCAACGATAGGGATGTTTTCTGTAAGCCAAAGGACGTAATTGAAGCCATGCATCGCCATAAGGTTGATTCAAATAACGCTGTTTAAATTCTTCAATAACAACTTGGCGTTGAACTTCTAAACTTTTAGGAGTAAATGCCAAAGACAACATCCTATCTGATTCTAACCACAACGCTGTATCAATATTGTGGGCTGGTAAAATATTGTAATAATTGGTAATATCATTGGAAGTAAATGCATTGCTTTGGCCTCCGGCTTCTTGAAGTGGTGAGTCAAAGTCTCCTATATTAATTGAACCACCAAACATGAGATGTTCAAATAAATGGGCAAATCCAGTTTTATTCTCATTTTCATCTCTTGCACCAACGTCGTACAAAACATTTACTACTGCCATAGGGGTAGAGGGCTCTTTGTGAAATATCACCCGAAGCCCATTGCCCAACGTAAATTGTTCAAAATTTATGATCATTAAAAGGATGTTTGTTCTAATAAAGCAGCATTATAATCACTCACAAATTCCTGAATTATTTCTTGGGCTGAACATATACTAACAAAATTCCCTGCTATTTGGCCAATCTCCAATTCACCCTCTTCAAGATCACCTTCAAACATGCCTTTTTTAGCCCGTCCGCGCCCAAGTAATTCGGTGATTTCCTCTAGATTTGTACCCTTGAAATATGCGCTTTGCACTTTCTCAAAAAAACTATTTTTAAGTAAGCGAACTGGTGTAAGTTCTTTGAGTGTAAGCAATGTATCACCTTCCTTACAATCAATTACAGCTTGTTTAAAATTTTGGTGTGCACTTGATTCTCTTGAAGCGACGAACCGACTCCCCACCTGAACGCCATCAGCACCTAAATTGAACATGGCTAACATGGCCCTGCCATCGCCAATTCCGCCTGCTGCGATTAATGGAATGTCTATGTGTTTTTTTACCATAGGTATCAAACAAAGTGTAGTGGTTTCTTCCCTACCGTTGTGTCCGCCAGCCTCAAAACCTTCAGCCACCACTGCATCGACGCCAGCTTCTTGAGACTTTAATGCAAATTTGACACTCGAAACTACATGTACTACTTTTATCCCCTCATTTTTTAATGTTTGGGTCCAGCTTTTTGGATTTCCAGCACTCGTAAAAACGATGGGCACTTTATGCTTGATGATGGTTTGAATGTGGTCTTCTATATTGGGATAGAGTAATGGAAGATTCACACCAAAAGGTTTTTGAGTTGCTAATTTGCATTTTTGTATATGCTCGTCTAAAACATCAGGATACATTGATCCGGCTCCTATGAGTCCAAGACCACCGGCATTTGAAACAGCACTAGCAAGTCTCCATCCAGCGCACCAAATCATTCCTCCTTGAATTATGGGGTATTGAATATTAAAAAGTGCACAGATTTTGTTTGGTGAATGATTCATATGAATTTGCTCCCTACAAAATTAGTCGAAATGCTTAACTTAGCGTAGATGTATTCTTATATAAACAAGATTTTATTTTCCGCAGTATTTGGCTTAGTAATTTGCACAAAAGTTGCAGCCCAATTTCAAGGATTAGAATTTGTTGAAAATAAGGGTCAATGGCCTTCAGATGTCGATTATATGGCCAAAGATGGAGCTGCAAAAATTTGGATTGGTGAAAATCGAATTTTATACCAGCTAACTGATTTTTCTGCTCTCGAAGCGGCGCATCACCAAAATATTGTTGTAGATGATCCTAAGATTCCAACACATTTAGTCTCACAGGAGTTTTTAGGTGCAAATGTTAATTTAAATGCCGCACCAGGTTCACCTCGAAAACATGTTTATAATTTCTTTCATGGAAGCGAAAACTCGAAATGGGCAAAAGACGTGGCTGCCTATGGCGAGCTATCCTATAAAGCTTTTTATCCTAATATAAATTTGCATTGGCAAGTTTCTGAAGGGTTATACAAATACACATTTGAATTGTTGCCCGGAGCGAGTCCTGAGGATATAATTTGGAATTACCATGGCCCACAGCGTATTGAGATAAAAAAAGGTAAACTAGTACTAAAAACACCGATTGGTCAAATTATTGAACAGCAACCAATTGCTTATCAAATCATAAATGGCAATCATAAAGAAGTTGCTTGTGCTTACCTTGAAAAAGAAGGCGGCATTTTTAGCTATGCACTAGGCGACTATGATTCAACCCAAACATTATACATAGACCCAATATTGGTTTTTGCAACCTATAACGGTGCCATTTCTGATAATTTTGGGATGACCGCCACCTATGGCTATGATGGGACGGCATATTCTGCAGGTATGGTCTATGGTAATAATTTCCCTCTTCCGAGTCTGTCGAGCTTTGATATAAATTCTAATTTCAATTCAATATCCGGTGCCTATGGCATAACCGATGTGTTTATTACGCGATATTCTGCTGATGGAAGCACGATGCTCTGGTCTAGTTTTTTAGGAGGTGGAGATAACTTTCAAGGTACCGAAACGGCAAATAGTTTAATTTGCGATTCTCTAAATAATATTTACTTATTTGGAGCAACTTCTAGTACTGATTTTCCTATAACGTCAGGTGCGCTTCAAAGTATCCACGCAGGCGGAGTGGCTAACACTAATTTTTATTTTAACGGGGTAAATTTTGGCACCCAGGGAACAGATTTATATGTATCTAAATTAAGTGCCAATGGTCAAAATTTGTTGGCATCAACCTATATTGGCGGCAGTTCAAACGATGGGGTTAATTACCGTGCGCTAGGATTACCTTATAATAGTGTACTGGCCTATGATTCACTAACAAGCAATTATGGCGATCAATTCCGAGGAGAAATTTTTATCGATGCAAATGGAGATGTATTGGTGGCAAGTTGCACGCGCTCTTCAGATTTTCCAACATTTAATCCCTTTCAGCCAACTAAAGGAATAGGTCAGGACGCCGTAATTTTTAGATTGAATCCTACTTTTTCTAATTTGCAATTTTCCTCATATTATGGTGGCAATAAAGATGATGCGGCATATTCTGTCAAAGTTGATACCCTTGGCGCAATTGTTTTTGCAGGTGCGACAAGTTCAAACAATTTATCGGGTACAAGTGGAGCCTATCAAAGTTCGTATAACGGTGGTAAGACAGATGGCTTTGTGGTAAAGCTCATTGCTACAGGCGCTAGTATTCAAAAAGCCAGTTATATCGGGACTCCCCAATATGACCAAGTGTTTTTTGTTGAGATTGATCGTAATAATAATATATTTTTACTCGGCCAGGCAAATAATGGTGGTTTTGTAATTAATAACGCAGCATACAGCAATCCAGGGAGTAGTCAATTTGTTTTAAAATTAAATGCAGGACTCACAACCAATATCGCATCAACAGTAATTGGAAACGGATCAAACCAAGTGAATATTTCACCAGCGGCTTTCTTGGTTGATATCTGTGGAAATATTTATATTTCTGGTTGGGGTGCAAATATTCTGCAATCAACTCCCTTGAGCGGAATGCCGGTAAGTGCCAATGCATTTCAGGCAACTACAACGGGATTCGATTTTTATTTAATGGTGCTATCGAGTAATTTCTCAGGCTTGCTTTACGCCTCGTATTTAGGTGGGCCTATTGCACACGAGCATGTGGATGGTGGTACATCGCGCTTTGATAAGAATGGCGTTGTTTATCAATCTGTTTGTGGTGGTTGTGGTGGTCAATCTGATTTTCCCACGCCTTCAGGTGTTTGGTCCAATACGAATAATAGCAGCAATTGTAACAACCTTGTTTTTAAGTTTGACTTTCAGTTGATACCGAGTGCAGAATTTACAAGTTCAAACGTTCAAGGGTGCCAAGATCTTGTAGTTACTTTTCAAAATCAATCTACACAAGGAGATGCCTATTTATGGGATTTTGGAAATGGCGACACGACTAGTGTTATATTTAACCCAACAATTACATATCCCAATGCAGGTATCTATGAGGTTTTTCTATATGTCACAGACAGTGTTTGTTTATTAACAGATACTGCTCAAATTCAAATTCTGGTTCTCGATTCAATCCACTTAAATTTAGCCGATACAATAAACCTTTGTAGTACTACGCCCTTTGTTTTGAATGCCGATACCCAAGGTACGGCCAATGAATTTATTTGGTCTATGCAAAACGATTTGAGTAATCCGCTTAATTCATTGCAGCAATCCAGTATAACAATAAGCTCCTCTGGTTGGTATTTTTGTCAAGCCAGCAATGGATTTTGTTCTTCGCTCGATTCGGTTTACGTCCAATTTGATGTCCCAATTAACGCTTCCTTTATGATTAGTGATACGATTGGTTGTGCACCTCTCACATTGATATTAAATAATAACTCTACGGTGACAAGTTCTTATTTATGGGATTTTGGTAATGGCATAGTTGACAGTACCAATTTCAATCCGATTGTTTATTATGATCAAGCGGGCACCTATACTTTGAGTTTATTTATTTCAGATTCAATATGCTTAGGTTCAGATCAACAAAGTATTCAAGTAACAGTGGGAGAAACATTAGGATTATTATTGGATGATCAAATACTACTATGTAATTCCACAGATACTACAATTACGCCGAATATTTCTGGGGTTCCTTCTCAAATCATTTGGTCGAGTTCGGGGCAATTCACAGATACACTCAATTTATCGTTTTCTCCTAATTTAACGTTAATTGACCCTGAGACAGGCTGGTATTTCATTGAGATTTCAAATAACTATTGCTCCGTAATAGATAGCATTGAATTGATTATTCTGTCAGATTCAATGTCTATTGAAGGTCCGAACATGGTTTGTAGTCAAACTCCTTTTGAATTATTGCTCATTGGTTTTGCAACGGCTCAATCGATTTCTTGGAGTCCGACTAGTTTGCTCGTAGGCCCAAACAATTTACCCAATGCCACTTTAATACTTAACAATCCCCAAAATATTTATGTCGAAGTGCTTACCGACCAGAATTGTATCTTACAAGATTCTATTTATATAAATGTATCTCCATTAGACCCACTTCTTGTTTCGGCTAGTGCAGACCCCACAATAATACTCCCAAATACAAGTTCTCAATTGACTGGCTTGCCGATGGGTTCCTATGCTTATTCTTGGTCACCAACCCTTGGATTGTCTAATTCAAATATTGCCAATCCACAGGCAGTCATTGACCAAACCATGATTTATACTTTGACCGTTACTGATGGTATGTGCTTTGGTACGGACACCGTGATTATCAAAGTAGTCGATAGTATATGTTCTTTACCTTATGTCTTTGTGCCCAATGCATTTTCACCCAATAAAGATGGCCACAATGATAAGCTTTATGTCAGAGGCCCGTATATTGAATCATTTATATTTAGAGTTTTTGACCGTTGGGGAGAGCTTGTCTGGGAATGCACTACATTAACAGAAGGATGGGATGGAACATACAAGGGAAAGCTATTAGACCCAGATGTTTACGATTATTATTTAGAAGTAACCTGTTTGGGAGGCTTACAAAATATATTTAAAGGAAATATTACCCTTATTCGATAAATATGAAAAAAATCATTTCAAATAATTCAGAAAAATTTTTAGCGTCTTATCTCAATAATGCAAGCCCTACGGGTTTTGAGACTTCGGGACAACAATTATGGCTTAATTATATTAAACCTTTCGTTGATGAATATATTACTGATGCATATGGCTCTGTAGCGGCTGTAATAAATCCTGGTCAAAAGTACAAGGTCGTGATTGAGGCACATGCCGACGAGATCTCTTGGTTTGTGCACTACATCACCAAAGACGGCTTCATTTACTTGCGTCGAAATGGAGGTTCGGACCACATGATTGCGCCTTCAAAACGCGTTAATATACATACAGACAATGGTATTGTAAAGGCTGTATTTGGTTGGCCAGCAATTCATATGCGTCAACAAAAGGAAGAAACACCAAGTATGAAAAATATTTTTTTAGATTGCGGTTGCAGTTCAAAAGAGGAGGTGGAAGCTTTGGGGGTTCATGTTGGATGCGTGGCAACGTTCGAGGACGAGTTTATGGTCTTAAATAAAAATAAATATGTTGGCCGTGCACTAGATAACCGTGTGGGTGGGTTCATGATAGCAGAGGTTGCGCGCTTACTCTCGGAAGGCAAGAAAAAATTACCTTTTACACTTTATGTGGTTAATTCCGTTCAAGAGGAAATTGGTTTACGTGGTGCCGAAATGATGGCCCATCGAATTAAGCCAGATATAGCTATTATTACCGACGTGTGTCATGATACAGCAACACCTATGGTGGATAAAGTTGAAAATGGTGACCAACAAAGTGGAAAAGGGCCCGTATTAACTTATGGCCCTGCGGTTCAAAATAATTTATTGAGATTTATTATTGATGCGGCCAATATGGAAAAAATTCCATTTCAACGTGCAGCGGTTTCACGCTCAACAGGGACAGACACTGATGCCTTTGCATATTCAAATGAAGGGGTGGTTTCTGCACTAATTTCATTGCCGCTGCGTTACATGCATACCACAGTAGAAATGGTTCAAAAACAAGATGTTGAAAATTGCATTCGCCTTATTTATGCCGTGCTCTTAAAATTAAAATCAGGACAAGATTTTAGGACACTAAAATAAGAATAGCTCAAATAATGAAGAACAACTATTGGAGTTGAATTTTAAGCGCTTCGATTTGAATAATATCACCCCTTACGAGCTTGGCTCTTTTGCGTAATTCCCGTTCTCCGTTGCGATAAACTATGCCTTGCTCCACGATGGCTTTGGCATGCCCACCATTCTGGGCGATACCGAGTGCTTTAATTAAGCCTATTAGTTCAATAAAAGGTCCTTCTATTTGAAATTGATGATCCATCTATTTGGATTTATTTTCAATAGCCTTGAGCGTATTGATCATTAGTGAGGCAATTGTCATTGGTCCTACACCTCCGGGAACTGGAGATATATAACTGCATTTTGGTGCAACTTCATCAAATTTCACATCTCCAACAAGTCGCCATCCCCTGGCTCGAGAAGCATCTTCAACCCTGGTTGTACCCACATCAATTACTACGGCTCCATCTTTTACCATGTTTGCCTTTATAAAGTTCGGTTTTCCAATTGCAGCAATAATAATATCAGCTTCTAAACTAAGCGTTTTAAGATTACTGGTTTTGGAATGGGCAAGTGTGACGGTACAATTTCCTGGTTTCCCATTACGCCCAAGTAGAATAGATAAGGGGGTGCCTACAATATTACTTCGCCCAATAATTAGGCAATTTTTACCTTCAGTTTCTATTTCATTGCGGCGAATTAATTCGATAATCCCAGCCGGAGTTGCAGGTAATAAACCAGGTAGATTCAAGACCATTTTTCCAATGTTTTGAGGGTGAAAACCATCAACATCTTTTTTGGGATCAATTGCCTGAATGATTTTTAATTCATCAATATGTTTTGGAAGAGGCAGCTGGACAATGAATCCATCAATACTATTGTCTTGATTTAAATTGGCAACTTTTTGCAATAAAATTTCCTCAGATACGGTTTCATCATATCGAATTAGCGTGCTTTCAAATCCTATTTCTTCGCAAGCCTTTACTTTAGCTGTTACATAAGAAACCGAACCCCCGTCGTTTCCCACCAAAACTGCAGCTAAATGAGGTATCTTTTTACCATCACTTTTGCGTTTTAGAACAGCCTCTTTCAGTTCTTCTCGAATGATGGCTGCCGTTGCCTTGCCGTCTAATATAGTCATGCGTTTTTTTTGCAAAGATACAAAGATGCCTCGTGGCTACAAATCCTGTATCTTTGTAATAAACAATAATTATGCGATACCTGTTGCTTACCCTTTGTATTAACTTATTCTCGCATTTAATGGCTCAGCTTAACTACCAAGGCGCCGAATTAGGTGTTGAACCATACATTGGTTTTTCAAATCTTGGCGGATCGGTTGGTGGCGAAATAAAATATGCTGCACGCATTTCGGATGCGCTCATCGTTGGACCCTCACTTAGAATTCAGCGAAATTGGTCCAATAATTTAGGAGTTCAAAGCAACATGACAACTTGGGGTGGTGGCATATTTGCTCACTACAGATATCAGGAACTTATTTTTGGGGGAATCGAATTTCAATACTTAAAAAGTCCATATAGTTTTGTAAATCCTTTAGAAACAGTAAAGCCGTGGTCGCCAAATTTGATGGTTGGGGGTGGTTTTTATCTAAAGCTAACTGATAAAGTAAGATTAAATGCGGCATTGTTCTATGATTTAATCAATGCAACGAATAGTCCATTTAGAAGTAGTTATTCTTTTAAAATTAAAAACGAATTTGGGCAAGTTGTAAGAATTTTACCCATTATTTACAGACTCACGTTTTTTATACCAATAGATAGTCAATAATGAAAATAGGAATCGTTCTTTATCCAACTTTTGGTGGAAGTGGTGTTGTTGCAACTGAATTAGGTAAAGCACTTGCTAGCAAGGGTCATGAAGTTCATTTCATCACCTATTCTCAGCCTGTACGCTTGGGTTCATTTCGTGAAAATATATTTTATCACGAGGTTTCTATCACAGATTATCCTTTATTTGATTTCCAGCCTTATGAAACGCAATTGGCAAGTAAAATGGTGGATGTAGTAAAATATGAGAAATTAGATATTCTTCATGTTCATTATGCCATTCCTCATGCCTCGGCCGCTTATATGGCAAAGCAAATATTATTGGCCGAAGGTATTAAAATCCCCTTTGTAACCACACTTCACGGCACCGATATAACGCTTGTTGGAAAAGATCCATCTTTTGAACCTGTGATAACTTTTTGCATTAATCATTCCGACGCTGTAACGGCTGTTTCCGAAAGTTTAAAAAAAGACACGCTCAATCATTTTAAAGTCAGTTCCAATATTGAAGTTATTCCAAATTTTGTACCGCCAATTTCGCCTAAAGACAGCTCAAAGTCTTACATACGTAGTAAATATGCAAATCAAGATCAAACTATCTTGTGTCATGTTTCGAATTTTCGCCCTGTAAAACGCACAGAAGATGTAATCCGTATATTTTCAATTGTACGCCATCAAAGGGATTGTAAACTTATTTTGGTAGGAGATGGCCCAGATCGATATGCCTGCGAACGCTTATGCCGCGAATTAAAATTATGTGATGATGTCATTTTCTTAGGCAAGGTTAGAGATACTGCGCATGTATTAGAAATCGCCGATGTCTTTTTATTGCCATCTAAAACGGAAAGCTTTGGATTGGCTGCTCTTGAGGCTATGTCTCTGGGTGTGCCGGTTGTTTCATCAAATACTGGAGGCATACCAGAGGTAAATCGACATGGAGTATCCGGATATGTTGCAAAAGTTGGTGATATTGAACAAATGGCTAATTATGTGTTAGAAATTATTGAGCCTAAAAATATTTTGGGCTTCAAACAGGGTGCAATGGAAACTGCTAATAAGTTTAGCCTGGAAAAAGTGCTACCACATTACGAAAATTTATATATTAAATTAGTGCAAAAAAACAAATGAAAATAGGTGTATTGCTTTCAGGAGCTGGTGTTTATGATGGTGCCGAAATTCATGAAACCGTCATAACCTTGTTGGAAATCCAGCGTATGGGTTATGAGGCAGTTTGTATAGGAATAGATGCCCATCAACATCACGTCATCAATCATTTAGACGGAAAAGAAATTGCACAGAAAAGAAATATGCTTGAAGAGGCAGCACGTATTGCGCGAGGTCAAATTCAAAATATTAAAACTGTTGTACCCGCCGATATAGATGCACTTGTAATACCCGGTGGCTTCGGAAGCGCCAAGAATTTTTCTACATGGGCGTTTGAAGGTCCAAAAGGGAGCATACGTGCAGATGTTAAATTATTACTTGTCAATCTATACAATGTTGGCAAACCTATAGTGGCATTATGTGTGAGTCCAGTGCTCTTGGCTTTGGCCTTTGATGGCATGCCAATAAATCAAAAGCTAACCATTGGAAGCAGGCATGCCGCCTCACCTTACGAAATTTCTGCCTTTCAACAAGGAATGCAAAACAAAGGTGTTCAAACACCAGATTGTACCATAGATGAAATCTGCGTTGACCATGCAAATCGTATAATAACAGCACCTTGCTATATGATGGAAGCTAGCCTGCCACAATTACAAAATAATATCGCCAAGGCGTTATTGGCGCTAAAAGAATTAATTGAAGCCAAATAAGAAAAATATCGATAATTGGTTTGAGGCCAAAAGGCAACATCGTTCAACCCGTACTCATCGCGAATTGTTGAAGGGTATAAAGACAGCTTCGCACAACGCTTTAGCACAAGCGATTACCTTGATTGAAAGCACAAATAGCGATGACCTAGAACAAGCGCATGAACTCATGGGCGCACTTACTGGGCCAAAAATTCCTGCAAAACGTATTGGAATAACTGGTATACCGGGAGTTGGAAAAAGCACGCTTATTGAGAATTTTGGTCTTCAGCTCATAGAAGCCGGACATAAAGTCGCAGTGTTAGCCATAGATCCATCTTCCACACTTAGTGGTGGTAGCATTTTGGGTGATAAAACCAGAATGGAGCAACTTTCACAAAATCCAAATGCGTTTATTCGACCCACTGCTGCAGGTCAAACCCTGGGTGGTGTGGCAAAAAATACACGACAAGCGATTGCCTTGTGTGAAGCCGCAGGATTTGATATCATATTAATTGAAACTGTGGGTGTGGGTCAGTCTGAAACCTTAGTTCATGGAATGGTAGATTTTTTCATTCTATTGATGCTTGCTGGCGCTGGTGATCAATTACAGGGTATCAAGAGGGGAATTATGGAGCTAGCCGATCTTATTGTGATCAATAAAGCCGATGGCGAGAATGAAAATTTAGCCATGCTGGCGCGTAAGGAATATGCCTCTGCAATTCATTTATTTGCTTCGCGTACAGATAAGTGGCAACCAAAAGTTGAGTGTGCATCGGGTCTTTTGGGTTCAGGTCTTGATAAAATTTGGCAAATTACCGAGTCGTATTTTAATCATGCTACATTGAACGGAAGTCTTGTGAACAGGCGCCAAGATCAAGAATTGGCTTTATTTAATCAGCTTCTAATAGATTTATTACAAAGTGAATTTTATTCCAATCAAAGCAACCTTATAATTTTTGAGTCATTAAAGCAAGCCATTGCAGAAGGCAAGATGATGGCCTATGAAGCACTTACAAAGCTGAAAATTGAAAGAAAATAATACCCTTTAATATTTAAGTATTTTCAAACATTCAATTAATGCCGAATTTTGATAAATATTGATAAAATAAATTCCTGCACAATTTATTGAAAGATCTATTGGCGTTTGATTGGTTTGAGAAACCTGTCCATTTTCTACAACTCTTCCTTGATTGTCACACACAAAAAATGAACATTCTTTGGCAATGGTTTTATTATCGCTGATCAAATCAAAGAAACCATTGTTTGGATTTGGATTCACACTAAAATGAATGTCTGGGCCATCGGCAATGATAGGAACAGATTTAAAAACAGCCGTAAAAGTTTGCGAATTTTGCGTTACGTTGATTTTGAGGCTATCCATTAGACTATCTACAATATTTGAGGCAGGAAGCCAATGTGAAAATTCAAAACCAGGTTTAGCGATGGGTTGAAGCGAAATTGGCACTCCATCAAAGTAGGTTCCTGACCAAGGATAAGTGCTCGGCTGTATGGTATTTAAATGAATTTCTCCGGCATTTTCTGGCTCAACGGTAAGGGTAACTTCAACTTTCTTAACTAGGTTAAATTCAGAACGTAAGTGGTTAAAAACATAAGTTGACCTACACAAGAGTTCTTGTTGAAATTCAAGGTGTTTGGCTTCAAAAACTGCCATTTGCCCAGCAATATTATTAGGATCACCCCAACGTGCAAATTCAAGAGGCATTTCGGGAAGCATAGAGTTATAAAATTCCATTTCGGTGTTGATCAAATTTTCTGGTCTAAAACTTGTATTCATTTGATCTGCAAAACGATTGATAAAATAATTGCGGTACATTTCATTGAGCATGCTTTTCTTCCATATCATTATATATGGAATTGAGTTGATGTTCTTCATGTAGGCAATGTGGTTATCTTGACAATGGGACCAGCCATTGGGCTGCAGGGAGAGTTCTAAATCAATAAGGGCAAAGCGCCACCGCATTTGAGAAGCATCTGAGCGATAAATTTTAATATTGTTTTGCGGCCAATCAACATTGCCAATCCAAGACTCCCCGATGATGTAATCGGTATAATGCTTAAGATCAAAATATTGGTCTGCTTCTTGCCAATACGTGGTAGAATTTGTATTTAACCCAAGAAATTGATTATACGAATTCCAAAAATTATTGACGTCTCCTTCAACAGCTCTAAGCACAAGATTATACCAATAACTCAATGACAAGATTTCTATGGAATCTTTTGAGGCATCATCGTGCTCTTGAAAATATTCTTGATTGAATTTTTCGCGTAATTCGTACAAACCATTGTACCAACCATTGATATATACACTTACAGGTCTATAGCTCGAATAATAATTGTCTGTGCCTTGACTCATCATTTTTACTTGAAAAGCATCTTTGTAGGGCAAGTTTAAATACTGATTAGATCCGTTTCTTAAATAAAAATCACTGTACAGATGCCTATTTGGTCTGTCGGGTAATATTGCTTCAACAATAGGTTGGTCTCCGTAGGTTCCATCTGCCCAACTCAAGCGAAAAGAATGCTGAGGTTGAGACCTACTTCCGCCCGCACCGCCATCCATTCTAATTGCCGCAATGCCTTCATGGATTATGGTGTGTGCCTCTCCCGTATCGATTAATATTCCATAAGCCGGCTTGACCCAATCTGTCCACCAATTTTCAAAAATTCCAGTGTTGCCATATAAATTAGTAGGTGCTGTATTCACCATCAATATCGGCGTGGTATGTGAAACATTGAAACTATAACTCGCCACGGCTTGTTCACTAGGTAGGGTAGTTGGTGAATTGACAGGAAAGACTTTGGCGCGCAGCACTTGATTGTAGGCAATATTGATAGGACCCGAATACACGATTGAATTAAAGGTAGGGTCATAGCCGTTTGTCGTAAAGACAAGCTTGCCTTGGTTACTTGGAACAGTAGTTGTGATTTCAACATTAATTGGCCCATTGAGCAGGGTACTTTTGATAGAAATTTGTGGTCGCGGTAGCGAATCATTATAAATTTGGGCCACATTATTGGAACTACCTAGGGTTGGAGACATCCAAGAAATGAGAGACGCACCATTTGGAAATCTTCCAACAGAAATATCTGCTCTTGGACTCTTGATTTGGAGTTGGTCTTGGAGTTGATTATTCGAATCGAAGAGATAAACCGTTTCTCCTTGGGCATTTAATTTAAAATTGGTATGTAATTCTTGACCATTTAGAGGAAGAAATTCAGGCGCTAAATCTGTTAAATCGGTATGGTTCAAGGAGATGTCGATATAGGAATAAAACTCACCGATGGTGCTGGCCACTTCAAAAGCCAATGAATTAATTGGCCCGGCACTGAGCCCTGCAGCTTGCAGTTCGGAGGCCA
>Ga0222714_10000690_pt1 | contig 38599 bp, 65 predicted proteins | sample C33_3DmetaG_FD_165048 | JGI IMG/M metagenome (GOLD analysis project Ga0222714, IMG submission 165048) | Estuarine water microbial communities from San Francisco Bay, California, United States - C33_3D | ecosystem: Environmental > Aquatic > Marine > Unclassified | place: USA: California...
GGAGGGAGGACGAGTATAGAATCAGCGTCGCTAAAGCTGAAATCATCCGCCGAGCACTGGAGCAACTCGATGACTGACTGCGAACTGATTGATCGACTGTTGTTCTTGGCTCAGACGGCTGTAGATCAGGCGTTGGATTTGAACTACGACGATCCTGAGGATTACTTTATCTACCGTGAGTTGCGCGAGCTGCGCAACTGTTGCGCTGCGCGTCGCCGCGCCCTTGAACAACCCCCCGACAACGAGTAGTCGCTTCCACTTCTGTGTCTGACTTACCTACCCCACCGCCCGAGATGATGTCGCAATGGCTCGAAGACGCCCCCAACAGCGTTTACGAGATCATTGCCTACGTCGCCAAGCGTGCTGCTGTTTGGGGTTATGAGCAGCACGAAAAAGAGCTGTGGGACGCTATGCACTCCATTGTGCCCCAGCCTTATGAACCTGAGGACGAATAGTCACCTTCACTAATCACACCAGCCCAATGCCAACCAAGCTCAAAGCCTCCTCTCTCCCTGTCAATCTCACCGCCTACCAGCGCGCCATTGACGCCGCCGCTCGCACTGTCTCCGGCATCCCCCGCTGTCAACTCGAAGCCATCGTCGCCGCTGCCATCACCGCCATTGGCAAACCAACAGATGACAACCAAGCGGCCTGAAAACCAACCCTGTCGCCTTGTCTCCCTCTGCGGTCAGTTCCTCACCGTCAATGGCACCTTCTCCGCAGACCCTGCCCGCGCCCTCACCGCCGAGCGCTGGTGGATTGAACGCGAACAGCGACGCATCAACACCGCCACCATCATCCTCCGCGCCTAGCGCTATCACCTTCGATGTCATCGGCATGGAGGCCGCCACGCAAGGCTCCAAGCGCGCCATGCCCAACGGCATCATGCTCGAAACCAACAAGCGCCTTCGCCCCTGGCGCTCGCACATCACTGACGCTGCACTCGCCACCAACTACCCCCTCACCACCGCACCCGTCTCCATTTCCATCACCTTTCGTTTCCTGCGCCCCAAGGGCCACTACAACAAATCTGGCCTATCTCCTAAAGCACCACTCCACCTAACCTCTAAGCAGAAAGGCGACATCGACAAGCTCTCCCGTGCCGTGCTTGATGCCCTCACTGGCACTCTTCTTCACGACGATTCTCAAGTGGTTCAACTATCCGCCCACAAGCGCTACACCACCCCAGAAGAACGACCCGGTGCCCTCATCACCATCATTCCCCTCGCGGCAACCTAAACCACTCAGCCTTGGCACCATGGAGCCTTGGTCCGTCGTCGCTGAATACCCCTACACAGGTGAACCCTTCGGTCTCGTCTTCAATGACGACTCCACCTTCACCGAAGCTGAATACATCGCTCGCCAGCTCCTCGCCACCTTCCGCCTTACCGGCCTCTACATCCCCTCCGCCTCACAAGACAACACCGAAGGCCACTATCTCTTCCTCTTCACCATCGAGCCCGAAACCCTCCCTCGCATGGGCACCATCTGGGCCTTTGATGCACAAGACGCTGAACTGCGCCTCAACGTGCTCGCCTCAGACGGCACACTCTTCATGCCGGCCTCCGGTTAAACTCTGGCCATGGCAAAAGAGCGCAGACACTACAAACTCAATGCTCAGCTGATTCAAAAAGCCGGCAAACTTGCTGCGCTTGGTTGGAGTCAGCGCAATATCGCTGAGGCTTGTGGTGTAACTGAGGAGATTCTGAGCATTTGGCTGTCGAACGCGAAGGGCGACAATCCAACAGACCTAGAACTTCAACTTTTTCAAGCCATCCAAGAGGCAGCTGCAGCTGGAGAAGAAGCCCTCGTAACCAAGATTGCCAACGGCGACACCAGAGACGCTCAGTGGCTGCTTACCCATTCCGCACGCTGGCGTGATAGCTGGTCTGATGCGGCCGCCACCCGTCGGGAGATCAACAGCGTCTTGGCCACTGTCGTGCAGGTGGTTCAGCAATCCGATCTCACCCCAGACCAGCAGGATCACCTTCTCCTGCGTATGCAGGCAGCTGGCCTTGGTACTTCATGTTGAACGCCGTTGATTGGCATCGCATTCGTACCCTTGAAGGGCTTGAGCTTGCCAAAGCTCGTGGCGTGAAGCTCGGGGGTCTGCGCCCCAACACCGCCATCCGCAACGATGAGGCCCGCCAGAAGGCTCAGGCCGGTGCCGAGCGCCTACGGCCGATCCTGGCTGCCCTGGTGGCCCAGGGGGCCAGCCTCCGGGAGATGGCCAACGCCCTCCACTCGGCCCGCATCACCACCAAGGCCGGCAACCCCCTCAGCCCTTCCACCGTGAAGCTCCAGCTCCAGCGCCTGGGTTTGGGAGTGAAGTTGTAATGGCACCAGTCTTGTCTGATCCACTTAGTGCAGCTCGCGCTCAGATTAGGCTTGCTGCTGCTCCTGCAGCACAAAAGCCAGCGCCTGTCAGCTTTGCTGATTGGCTGGACAAGATTTCACCCAGCTTTACTTGGGATTGGAAGCACCTCGATTTCATCCGCGAAAAGCTTGATCAGATCACCGCCGGCAGCCTGAAGCGCCTGGTGATCACCGTGCCCCCGCGCCATGGCAAAAGCGAGATGGGCACCATCCGTTACCCCGTCTTTCGCCTGCAGCAAGATCCCTCCCAGCGCGTCGTCATCGCCGCCTACTCGCAGACCCTCGCCAATACCTTCTCCCGCAAGGCACGCCGCATCGCGCAAGACCTGCTCTCCCTCGCCTCTGATCGCAAGGCCGTGGAGCAGTGGGACACCATCGAAGGCGGTGGCCTCAGAGCTGTGGGCGTCGGTGCCGGCATCACTGGCCTTGGCGCCAACCTGATCATCATTGATGACCCCGTGAAATCCCGCGAGGAGGCTGAATCCGAGGCCTACCGCGAGCGCGTGTGGAACTGGTATCGAGACGACCTCTACACCCGCCTCGAACCCGGTGGCGCCGTGGTGCTCACCATGACGCGCTGGCATGAAGACGACCTGGCCGGCCGCATCCTTGCCTCCGACGATGCCGACAGCTGGACGGTGGTGAACCTGCCGGCCCTGGCGGAAGACAACGACCCTCTCAACCGCGAACCCGGCGCTCCGCTCTGCCCGGAGCGCTACGACAGCGAGGCCTTGCAAGATCGCCGCCGCGTGCTGGGTGAATACGGCTTCAATGCCCTGTTCCAGCAGCGACCCTCACCACCAGCCGGTGGCCTGTTCAAGCGCTCCTGGTGGCAGACCTACCGCGAGTTGCCCCAGCTGGATCGCATCATCACCTCCTGGGATCTCACCTTCAAAGACGGCCCCAACACCGACTACGTGGTGGGCTTGGTGATCGGTCAGAAAGGCGCCAGCTTCTACCTGCTCGACTGCATCCGCGACCGCCTCGACATCACCGAGACCATCCCCGCCATCGTCAACACCTTCAACCGCTACAAGCCGGTGGCCACGGTGGTGGAAGACAAGGCGAATGGCCCGGCCGTGATCTCCATGCTTAAGAGCAAGATCCCTGGCCTGATCGCCGTCAATCCTCAAGGCGGGAAGTTCTCACGCGCTGCCGCCATCTCCCCGATGATCGAAGCGGGCAACGTCTACCTGCCGGAGCGCAGCAGCTGGGCCTCCGCCCTGATCGAAGAGGCCGCCGCCTTCCCCAACGCCGCCCACGACGACCAAGTGGACGCCCTGAGCCAGGGCCTCTCCTGGCTGCGGTCACGCCCTGCGATCAGCACCGCTGCCGCTGTCTCCTACGGGCAGGCAACCGCATGGTGACCATGGCTAGCCCTAACAAGCGCAAGCAGTGTGAAGGCCAGCTGAGCTTTCAGCTCCTCTCGGATGGCCCTTGGCAGCCCGCAGCGCTTCCTACTGCTGTTCTGCCGCCGCGCAAGCCGAAGAGCACCCGGCCCAAAACCCTGCTCTACCGCGAGACCTGCCCGCGTCAGCGCCGCAAGGAGGAGCGCATGGTGCAGCAGCACATCCCCCTGCTCAAGCTGATCATCAAGCAGCAACACCACAAGTACAAGTGCATTGAGATCGAAGACCTCTACAGCCTGGGCCTGATCGGCCTACTCAAGGCCGTGCGCAAATACGACCCGACCACCGGCTACAAGTTCTCCACCATCGCCCTGCCCTTCATCCTTGGCGAGTGGCGCCACTACATCCGCGACCACAACTTCTGGCTAAAGGCGCCAGGTGCGGTGCGCCAGCGCGGGATGCACGCCCGGCGGCTCCTAGAGCGTGGTGATACACCAGATGTGGTGTGCCAAAAGCTCGGCATCAGCGCCGAAGACCTGAAGCTGGACCTACGCGCCACCGCCGGCATGGGGCATGAACTAGGCGGCTTTGAGCTGCACTCCGCCGACGATCAGATGGATGCTGGCTGGCTCTAGTCCAAGGACTTGCGCTAACGAGCCACAGATGCTATGGATGGGGTGCGGCAGCGCTGAGCAGCAGCTCACCACCGCGAACCCCAAGCCTTTCACCCATGACCATCACCGCCCTGCTGTGGGCGCTGGTGTTCCCCATCGTGATCGCCCTCGGCGTGATCCTCTGGGCCACTGAATCCCGCAGCCAACGCATCCATCGCCTGCGCCGCCAAGGCTGGTCGCAGCAACGCATCGCCTCTCACCTCCAGATCTCGCGTTATCAAGTGCGCCTAGCCCTTTCTTAATCACCGGCAATTTCAGGCACGGAAGAAAACCACATGGATGGACGGCAGGCCTGCCATTGACGGCGATCTCTTCGATGCGCCCAACCTGCCGACCTGGAAGCATCCGGTCCTGCGGGACATTGAGCCCGATCTGCAGCTCTTAGGTGACTGCTGGCTGGGCCTGCGCGGTAGCGAAGCCACCTACCTGCCGCAGGAAACCAAGGAGCCTGACCGGGCCTATCGCAATCGCCTAGCGCGGGCCACCTACGTGCCCAGCTTCCGCAAGGCCATTGAGGCCATGAGCGGCATCCTCTCGCAGTTCACCCTCTCCGACCTGCCCGCCTCGCTGGAGCAGCAGCTTGACGACATTGATCAGCTGGGCAACAACCTGACGGCCTTCATGGCCATGGCCGACAGCCTCGCCATGCGCGATGGCGGTTGCGCCGTCATGGTTGAAATGCCGCAGCAGGTGGCGGTGGAATCTGAGGCCGACCGCTTGGCCTTTGGTCGTCAGCCCTATCTGGTGCTGCTGGAGCGCCGCAACATCCTCAACTGGAAGACTGAATACATCGCCGGTCAAGAGCAGCTGGTGCAGGCCACGCTGCTCGAATGGCGTGAGGTGGAAGCCGGCAGCTTTGGCTTCACCGTCGAGCCGTTCTTCCGCGTGCTCACCCCTGGTGCCTTTCAGGTCTATGCGCTGAACAAACAGCTCGGTGCCACCACCAAGCTGCAGCTGGTGGAGGAAGGCTTTACCAGCCTGAGCGAGGTGCCGCTGGTTTGGTACAGCCCGCAGCCGCAGCGCTGGGGTCATGGCCTGCCACCCTTCCGCGAGCTGGCCCTGCTCACGCTGCAGCACTACCGCAGCCGCTCTGATCTCAACGAGCTGCTGCACCGCTGCGCCCTGCCGGTGCCGGTGCGCCGTGGTGCGCTGTTGATGGATGGCCAAACCCCACCGCCGCTGGTGATCGGCCCCAACAGCGTGGTGGATGTGCCGGTCGATGGCGACTTCCGTTTTGCGGAACCCTCCGGCAGCAGCCTGCAGCAGCAGCAGGAACACCTGCGCCACATCGAGCAGCTGATCAATAACGAGACGCTGGCGTTCATGAGCGGCCAGGAGGCCGTCACCGCCACCCAAGCCCGGTTGCAGGCCGGTCAGGTGCAAAGCGGCCTGGCGCTGGCCGGAATGCAGAAGAGCAGCCTGTTTGAGCAGCTGCAGATGCTCTGGGTCGCCTACACCGGCGAGGAGCCCACTGGTGTGCTGCAGATTGCGGCACAGGCCTTAGAAGCCAAGCTGGAGCCGCAGCAGGTGGCGCAGATCCAGAGCCTCGCTGATGGCGGCTACATCAGCAAAGAAACCACCCTCGAACTGCTGCAACGCGGTGGTGTGCTGCCCATTGACTTCGATGTAGAAGCCGAGGTGCTCGGCTTGGATGGCAGCGATCAACAGCAACTGCAGGCGCAGCTGGAGCGGGATCGCCTACTGCTGGAGCAGAACGTCATGCTGCCCCCGCAGGCCCTGCAGCCTGGTAGCTGATGCAGGCCGCCGACAGCTGGGAGAAGCTCAGTGATGCCCTGCTCGGCCCGTTTGAGCGGGACATCATCAACGGCCTCACCGGTGCTTACCGGGCAATGGAGCCGCGCATTGAGCAGGCCTTTAAGCGCAGCCTGGACGGTGGCAGCGCAATGCCGCTGCAGCGGTTGCTGATCCTCAGGCAACAGCTCGGCCAAGAGCTAAGCGCCTTGCGCCTGCCGCCTGAGTTGGCGCAAACCGTCAACCAAGCTCTGCTGGATGGGCAGGTGTCGTCCGACTTCTGGGCGCTGGCGGAGCTGAACAAGGTGAAGCAGGAGGCCAGCAAGCTGACGCCTGAGCAGGCCGCTCAGGTCTTCGCTAACGCCACCACCGATGCCGATCTGCTGCTGGGCCCCGGCATGGCGCAGCAGAACCCCACCGCTTTGATCGCTGCCGCCCAACGCCAGAACGCCTTGGCGAACTACGCCGCCGGTGCTCGCGGCACCCAAGCCTTTGCCACCCTCAACCGCCTCGTGGATGTGGATCTACGCGGCCGGATCATCGGCGCCGTGGAGTTTCACCTCGCCTCTGGTGATAGCTGGCGGCAGCTGCGCAAAACACTGCAGAACAGCGTGGAGCTGAGCAAGAGCCGCGCTCAAACCGTCGCTCGCACCGAGATGGCAGCGGCCATGGTGGAAGGCACCAAGCTCCGCTACGAAGCCGAAGGCATTGAGCAGGTGCAATGGCAGGCGGTCGGCAGCAGCCGCACCTGCGGTTACTGCGCCCCACGGCACGGCAAGGTCTACCAGCTCGGTGATGTGGTGGCGCCAGCGCACCCGAATTGCGTGCTAGCTGACTCGCTTGTAACGACCGGTACGGTCATCGCGGCGACTCGCGCTTGGTATCGCGGGAACCTCGTAGCCATTGGTACGCGTAACGGCGAAGTCACCGTCACCGCCAATCATCCAATGGCCACCCAGCGCGGATGGGTCAAGGCGATGGATCTCCGCCAAGGCGACTATTTGATTCGCCACCTCAGCGGGATTCCAGGATCTGGCATTGACCTGCCACACCTCAAGCAAACTCCAGCCCGCGCTGAGGATGTCTTCAATGCGCTTTTGGCGTCGAGCCCAGTGCCGCCCATAACGGTGCCATCCGCCTCCGTGCAATTCCACGGCGATGGGGCAGCCATTAACGGCCAAGTCGATGTTGTATTTGCCAATCGGCAGTTGCAGGCTGGTTGTCAGCCCTTTGCTGCTCAAGATCCCCTGAAGCTCAACCTCATAAGCGGAGATACCGAGCTGTCGATGGAACCGTGTCTCAGCTCGTTTGATGCGGCTCTCCTCGCTGTCAACGCGGCCTCTTGCGGCTTGATTGGCTTTGCGCGTGAGCTGTTTGCGTCCTTCAGGCGTGAGTTGGTCCATGCGGAGCTGTTGAGCCTCTCCTCTGCCGCGAACAGCTATCCCGAGCTGCTTGAGCCTCCTAGTGATGACATTCCTGCTGCAGCCCAACTGCTCAGAGAGTGCTTTGACGCTGGCGCCGGAGTTGTAGAGCTTGATGAGGTTCTCTTGGTCCAGATCAAAACGCTTCATGAGGCAATCCCTGTTTATGACTTCACGACTGTTTCAAGTGCATACATTGTAGACAACTGCGTTACCCATAACTGCCGCTGCACCGTCACGCCCTGGGATCCCGAATGGGAAGAGCTGGGCCTGATCGACCCACAGGAGGAAGCCCAAAGCCGAGCTGCTGTGCTGGCCGATCTGGAGGCCGCCGGCAAGCAGCCGATCAGTGGACCCACGCCGTTTGAGAAGGCGCTGGGGATGCAGCAGGCACCGGAACCGCTCTGGACCCCGCCACGTCCAACAGCAGGGGCAACCTAAGCAAAAGCGCTAGCCATGGCCTGGGTTTCCACTGACCGCGAAGCAATCCGCCGCCACCTCGCCATCCCGGCCACCCACATCGCCCTAGATCACCTGGACGTGCTGATGGCTGAGGCCTCAGCGGCCTCGATCACCACCAGCCAGAGCGCCATCGCCAAGCTCAACACGCTGGAAACCAGCTTCGAGACCAAGGCTTCAGAAGACCTCGCCTTGATTCGCGCTGATGTGCTGGAGTGGCAGCCCGGCAACCCTGACGCCAAGCTCGCCGGCATCCGCACCCAACAGGCCTACTGGCGTGAGCAGCTGTCGCTCGCCATCGGCTACGACGGGCGCTTTTCCAACCTTTACGCCAAGGCTGGCGGCCAGGCAGAGCTGCTGCGTTCCTGAAAACAGCTCGGACAATGGAGTGGATCAGCGCAGAGCCAACTGCCTGATCCGTGACCAACCTGCTCCACAGGCCGATGCCACGCAAGATAGATCGAACTGGTCAACGGTTCCACCAGCTCACTGTGATCGGCTACACCGAGGAGCTGATTCGCGGCCGACGCCATCTGATCTGCCGCTGCGATTGCGGCACCGTCAAGACCTACCAGCCCACCAACGTGGTGCATGGCACGACGCGCAGCTGCGGATGTTGGCGTCCGGAGGCAAACCGCCTAACAAAGACCATGGAGGGTCGCCGCAGTGGCGCTTACACCAGTTGGTTAAGCATGGTGCAACGCTGCGGCAACCCGCAAAATCCAGACTTTGCCGAATACGGCGGAAGAGGCATCACGGTCTGCCAGGCATGGCAACACAGCTTTGACGAGTTCTACCTCGATATGGGCGACCGCCCCGAAGGATGCAGTTTGGATCGCATCAACAATGAACTGGGCTACTCACCCGAGAACTGCCGATGGGCGGATAAGTGGCAGCAGGCCAACAACCGCCGTCATAGGCGTTGGGGTAAAAAACCACAGGCAACTTGAGCCAGATCGCTCAGGAGCAAAGCCTTGGCCTTTATGGCATCGGTCGGATATCGGCTTTGGATGGCCGACGCCACCTCTGCTGATGCAGCTCATCCTACGAGCAGCACCGGCCTCACCGAGATCCTCAACCTGACGAATGCAGGCATTGAGGGCACCACTGAAACCCAGACGGTGACGGATTACGCCACCAGCGGTGGCTTCCAAAAGGCTGTGGCCACCTCCCAGAGCTACAGCATCCCGATGACCATGAATTTGGACACCGTGGATGCGGGCTACAAGCTGCTGAAAGATGCAGCCATGGATGCGCCCACCGGGCAATACGTGAAGTGGTATCGCGAATCGCCTGACCCTGGCGCCTCGGTGGCCACCGTCGAGAAGCACGCCGGTATCGGCATCATCACCGACTTTTCCGAGTCGATTGAGGCTGGCGGAATCGCCACTGTGAGCTTCACCCTTCAGGGCTACGGCTCCTACACCTACACCGAAGCAACCGCACCTGCACCCTGAGGTAGTTAATGGCTAGCCCGCTGGATGCCTACAGCAACGGGGAGTTGACCTTTCAGCTCCCCGCAGCGGGCACCGTCACAGATCCCTACACCGGTAACGTCACAGCCAACACCACGGCTGCGGCGTACCGGGTTTTTGTTAAAGAGATTGGCGCCACCATCGGCCAGAACTTCGCTGGCGTGGATGTGCGCACCTCACGCTTTGAGGGCTACGTCACCGATCCGCAGCTGCTCAACGACGACGTGCTGGAAGGGATGACCGGCACGCTGGAGATTGACAACGGCAGCACCTACAACGTCACCCTGGTGGCCGCTCGCAGTGCCTATGGCCGTGGCGGCATTGGTGCGCTGCTAGAGGCCAACGTCGGTCATGTGGTGGTGCTGGATGCGGTGCGGCAGGAGTGAGCGATGCGCATCGAGATTGACAGCAGGCTGATTGAAGAGCGGCTAGAGAAAGCGTTCGAGCGCTACAGCCAGCTGCTGGAGGGGCAGTTCACCAAAGAGATCAGCACTAAGCAGTTCACCTGGCCGAGCACCTACAAGACCAGACGCGGTAGCTACAACCGCAAGGGCAAAGGCCGCGAGAGTGTCGGCAGCCCCCGCGACATCGTGGACAGCGGCGCGTTGCGGCAGAGCATTGTGCGCAGCAAAAGCGGACCGTTCAGCTATCGCTACACCTGGAACGTGGACTATTCGCTCTATGTGCTGCGTGGTTATCGCACGCAAGCAGGCAATCAGATGCCTGCTAGGGATTGGATCAGCCCGGCACTGAACCGACTGCCGATCACCTCCACGCTGCAGAAGTTGGTGAAGTAGGGGCAACTTCTAGGCACAGCAAGGCGTAGGCGTGGCGGATTCGCTTGGAAGGGCAACCTTTGATGTCCTGCTGGACACCACCGCCTTCCGCGCTGGCATTGAGCAGGTCCGCAGCCTGGCGACGCAAGCCGGCCGCAGTATTGAGAGCGCTCTGGGGAGCAAAGCCAGCAAGGGAACGCTGGCCGCGCTCGACATCAGGATCACCAGCCTGCAGCAGGAGATCCGCCTTGTAGAGATCGGCAGTCAGAAATACAAGGAGCTGCAGAAGGCCATCCGTGATGCCACGCAGGAGCGTCAGAAGGCCGAAGGCGGCGCAGGTGGAGGCTTTGGGCCACAGCTTGCTGGTGGCATTGGCAACCTGGCTGGTGCCGTAGGCATCGGCATTGGCTTTGCGGGAGTCGCCACCGCTGTCAAAGATGCAGTGAATGCGGCGGTGGAGTTTGAATCCATCACCCGCAAGCTGCAGAACACGCTTGGCCCGCAAGGTGCTGCAGGGGCGCTGCAGTTCACCCGTGGTCTCTCTGAGCAGCTTGGTCTTTCCTTCAAACAGCTGGCCAGTGACTTCGGCAGCTTCACCGCTGCTGCTAGTGCGGCTGGCATCCCGCTGCAACAGCAGCAGGCCGTCTTTCAAGCGGTGGCCAAGGCTGGTCAGTCGCTTGGCTTAAGCGGCGATGCCGTCACCGGGAGCTTGCTTGCTCTGCAGCAGATCGCTTCCAAGGGTGTGGTCTCCATGGAGGAGCTGCGCCAGCAGTTGGGTGAGCGGCTGCCGATTGCCTTTTCGGCTGCAGCGCAGGGTCTTGGCATCACGCAGCAACAACTCAACAAGCTCGTGGAGTCAGGCCAGCTCACCGCGCAGGAGTTCTTTCCGGCCTTGGCCAAGGGCCTCAATCAGCTGACCGCTGGTGCGGGCGGGATTGAAACCAGTGCCCAGCAATTCCAGAAGCTCGGCAACGCATGGGAGGAGCTGCAGGTGGCCTTTGGCGAAAGCCTGCTGCCGGCAATCATTGATCAGATCAAGAACCTGACGGGGGCGCTCAAGGGCGTCAAGATCGTCATGGACGCCAACAAGCTCGGCCTCGGTGGCGGCGTGTTTGGCAATGCCCTCGGTGTCATTCCAGAGCAGGGCACGCAGGCAGTGGCGGCCTTGCGTCAACTGCAGCAGCAGTTCAACCTCACCGACAAGCAAGCGCGGGCGCTGTTCACCGACGCGGTGAAGTTGGAAGGCATCAACAACATCGCCTTTGCCAAGCCCAAAGAGTTTGAAGAGGTGTTGGCGAGGCTGCCAGGCTTAGCGAAGGAGTTTCGCGCTCGCTACAAGGATGTGACCGCTGAGCTGCAGGCGGCCAATGCAGCAGCAGCGCAAGGCTTAGCCAAACAGCAGCAAGCCGAGACAAAGCTGCGGACCGAGAAGATCAGCACGCTGTCCACGGAAAAGGCAGCGCTGCAGCAGCAGGAAGCGCGATTGGGCTTCTACAGCCAAGAGTTCACACTGCTGGGCCAGATCAACAAGGTCCGCGCTGATGCCGCCATCGGCCGCAGCGACACGATCAAGAGCCTGCTGGATCAGGAGCTATCGCAGGCGCAAAAGCTCGCCACGAATGACGCGCAGCGCCGGGCGCTAGAGCTGGACTTTGGGCAGCGCAAGTTCAATCAGACCGTGGCCGAGTTTGACCTCAAGGCCCGCGCTCTGGTGACGGAGCAGCAAGCGCAGCAGGCTGCCTTGGCCTTTGAGCAGCAGAAGAACGCAGCAGCAGGTCAGCGCGCTGAAATTGAGGCTCGCATTGCCCTTTTGCAGGCACAGTCCCGTAACGCTGAGAAAGGCAGCGCTGAAACGCAGCAGCAGGTGGCGCTGGCGCAGCAAAACCTAGATCTGATCCGTCAGACCAACGCTGAAGAAATTGGACTTGGCAATCTGCGCAGTGACTTGTTACGGGAGCAGCAAGCCGCACAGCGCCAGCAGTTGGAGCAGCAGCGGCTGATTGCCCTCAACGCCCAGGCTGAATACGGCTCCAAAGAGCAGCAAGCCCAGCTGCAGGCTGATGTCAACAAGGAGCTGCGCAACCAGGCCGGCTACGCCAACGCTGCTGCGGTCTCAGCTCAAAACTTCAAGGCCCAGCTGCAAGGTGCTGCTGAGGCCCGTGGGGATCTCTCCACGGCCTTCCAGGCCCAGGTCAACACGGTGATTGACGGCAGCCAGCAGTTCACCACCATGAACAAGTTCCTGTCCACCATCGCCACCAACACCGCCAGGCAGCCCGTGGTCAACGTCACCGTCAACAACAGCGGCAGCGGAAGGGGCAACTCAACTGGTGCAGTGGTAAGCGGGACTTCAGGCTGAGATGAGCGTCACCATCAACGGCCTCACAATCACCAGGCTCACGGCGCAACCTTTTGGTTATACATCGGATGATGTCAGCAAAGGACGCGCCGCACGTAGTTGGACCGTTTCTGGGCTTTTAGATCAAAGCGAGCTTGCACAGTTTGTCAGCATCTTCAACACTTGGTCGGCCGCTCGTCGTGCAGATCCTGACCCTGTAGGCGCAGATGACATTGGCTCGACCGTCGCGCTCAGTTGCAGTGCTAATGGGCTGACGGCTTCAGGCGTTGCTTGCTGGTTTAGCGAAGCTCCTCAGATTGAACAGGTTGGGCGGTACGTTCAACTGACAGCAACCCTTGTTGATGCCGCTCAGTCTTTAGAAATTACCAAGACGGCATTAGAGCAAGAGGCAAAAGCCGAAGAAGCTCTTAAGCCAGATTTAGGCACAGTCACCCTTGGCGGTGTTGTGATCACACTGACCGAGCCGATGGAGACATTGGATGACCTGCCAACGCTGGAGCGCACAGCAGGCGGCTTTGCCTACATCCAAGGCCCTCTGCGGGCCTCTGCTGTTAGGGACATCACTGGCACCGTTGAAAATGAAGCAGCCTATGTGACGCTTAGGAATTGGGTTGCTTCCACTGTTCAAACCACGCCGCAAGCAGGTGCTTGGTGGCCAACACGTCCACCAACTGCAAGCGTAGAAGCCAAGATGATTGATGGCGTCAAGACAGATGTCTGGACTGTCAGCCTAACTGTGGAGCAAGTGTGATGGTTCTTGATATTCGTGCTCAGATTATTTGCAACTTAGGCCCGGTCATCTCCGGCAGCGTCAAGGATGACCACGTGCAAGGGCAAGGCCTTGTGATGACTACCGGTGAACTGGTGATTGCTGGCTTAGTGCCCGTCAGCCATGGCTCAAAGGTCACTCTTGGCTATGTCACCCCAGACGGCACGAAGGCAGCGCGTTTCCCTCGTGGTCCCTTTTATGTGACCAAGGCCTTTGCTGATCCGCTGGCCAATCAGACGCAGGTCAGCATTGCCGACAAGCTGGCGTTTGAGAAGAACAAAGGCGGCGGCGTCGTTAACAGCGCCTTGGTGGATGCGCTGAATGGACGAGAGCCCAAAGTCGCCAAGGCTCTTGATTTGCGTGAGGCGTTTGATGTCATTGCAAAGCGTCTTGATATTGATGTGGAAGATGCTGGCAACTGGAAGCTGCCTAAGCAAATACCATCGCTGGAGTCAACCGATTACATTGAAACGCTTTCAGACATTTTGGCCAGCGTCACCCGCTTTGGCCACCTTAATGCAAGGAATAAACTTGTCACCTATTCATACAAGAAGCTGCCGGACAAAGGGCCAGTGGTTGGGTTTGATCAAGTTGTTGACCTAGCCGGCAACCAAGGCGGTCTTAACTTTACAGAAAACCCAACAGGCACAGGTGAGAGCGCGGTTGTTTCAGCAGACACGGGTGAAAGTTCACCTATTTACAAGCCTGGCATCATGGTCATAGATGCCGAATATGGAAGCTTTACAGCTGACTGGGGTACATCAGAAACGATTACAGAAACATCAATCAAGCTTACTCTGAAAAACAGGCTCCTTTCGGTGCAGCCTTTAACCAGATCTTTCCCTGTAATCGAAACGGTAAAGACTTTTGAAAAAAAGGCTGAACCCGACAACCGAGTAATAGAGCGCATTACAGAAACCACCACTTCGCTAGTTAAGGTAAATAGTCAGATAATTCAGGACTTCTTGAATGCAGGCGTTTATGGTTTGTTTGGGCCAAGTGCGTCCAGGCAGGTTAGTAGTAAAAAAACTGATCGCTACACTTATGAAGAAATACCGCCACCGCCACTAAGCGAGCAAGAGCAATCTCAGGTGGAACAAGAGATTGATGCAGCCCGTCAGCAGGTTGCAAGCAGCCATCCAGGTAGTAGTCATCCGATCTTGTCCACTGGTGGAACTGTTGTTCTGCTGCCGACGCTGCCGACTTACCGAGAGATCCGCCACGAAAGCGTAGAAACGATGTCCTACATTGAAGCCCTAGGTCGCATGGGAATAAAGGATTACACCAAAATCATAATCATACCTAACGGAGAAAAAATTAAGCAGCGGATCGTGACTGATACCCTTTACGCTGACAAAAAGCTAAAAAAGATTGAACGCACTTATGTGGCATATGGCTTGACACAAATGGGACAGCAGGCAATCAGTGCTGCTGCGGCAAATGCGACAACGGGATGGGATCTAAATCCGGTTCTGGATCAGTTTTTTGAGTTAGTGCTAGAAGATGTCAAGGTGGTGACATCTGACTTGGATAACAAGGATGACGAAAAGCCTGTACCTGACTATTTAGCGCCGTATCAATGGGCCATGGCTGTTATACAAGGCGGAAGCCGCATACAGGTAGGCGCAACACCTGAAACGCGCCCAAACACTTCATTCAGCTTTTCGGTGCCGTTCCTGCCTGATGACGTGGTGAACGATGACGGCACGGTGACGAAAGGCTCTTCCACCAGCGCAGCAGCTGACTACGCGGAAGAGCAGAACCGCCTGCTGCTCGGCCACCGCCTTGGCCTGCAGGTGACCACCGCTTTGGGCGTGCTGCCCACGCAGCCGCTTGGTGCTTTCCACCTGCGCAACGGCGGCATCACGGCCACCTACCGCACCAACGGCACGGTCTGGACCTTTGACGCTAATAGCTGCTTAGTGTCCACGGATGCCCTCTACTGGGGCTTGGCCGGTGGTGATGTGAGCGGCCCGCGCTGGACGCCCGTGGCCCCTGGCACCAGTGCCCTTCCGATTCCACCTGCTGATGTGGACAACGGCCCGCAGGATCCAGTCAACAGCGCCACCATCGTCAGCCCGGTGGATGAGACGGACAGCGCAGCGGTGGAGACGCTGCTGGATTCGCTGCCAGATGACGAGACGGAGACCTTTGAGCTGGAGCTGACGCCCGTAGCGTTGGCCCTGCCCTACAAGCCAATTACGGAGACCGCGCTGCAGGTGCGGTTGCAACTGGAGCAGCTGCTGGTGCCGCTTGGTATCAACCGCAGCCTGGGCGATGCCACCGGCCAAGTGGTGCTGCAGGTCAAGGCGCAACAGGAGATCGCCAAGCAGGTGGTGCTGCAGGTTGCGTCTGGTGAGCGCCAAGTTCTACAGGAAACGCTCAGTGGAGGTTTCAGCTTGGGCGGCAACCTTAGCTGAAGAAGAACTCACAAATGACAGCCACGTTCACCACCAATCGTGAGGTGTCATTGGGTGCTTTGTGGTGGCTGTATCAAGGTGCGACCTTTGGCACGGTGCTTGCCGATACAACAGGAGCATCGCCTGCTCCGGCATTAACGGATCCTTGGTCGAGTTGGCTTGTCTACGCCTTGGATTCTGAGTTTGACTTGTTCTTCACAGGTGGCACGGTTGCCTATGACGCCACACAAACCTCAAAAGCTACGCTGCCGTTGCTTGAAATTGAGCTGAGCTACGCATCAGCCGTAAGCTATACAGATGTGCTGATCTATGTGGTTCCTGCGATTAGCCCCGGCGCATCGCCACCTGATCACGCATTGCCATTTGTTGGCGTGATTCACGAGCCTTCACTGGTCACGCTCAATTCAGGTAGCACCAAGACCTACAACCTCAATCTCTTTGCTCAGCCTGATTAAGGCAAGTTCAGGCATAGAGGTTGATCCATGGCAGTTACCAGCGCCCTGACTCAGGCTGAAATGGCTCGCGTGATGTCGGCGGCCTACAGCGGCAAGGTGCTCACCGCTGCCCTCGTCAACGCGGCGACAGCCCCTGTCACCGATGCCGGCATTGCCGCTTGGCTGCAGTACGAGCTGACGGAAGGCACCAATGGCTACGCCCGTTTTCAAAGTGCGGCGTTGACCGGCGGCAGCTACAGCGCCACCAACACCCGCTACGAGCAGGACTCGGTGAGCGTGGAGTTCAGCGCCAACGGCGGCAACCTGACCTACACCCATGTGGTGCTGCTAATTAATGCAGCCGCTGATGGCCAAGCCGGCGGCGCCCTGACGGCCAGCAGTGCCGTGGATCCCGCCACGGATGTGATCACCGTGGCCAGCCATGGCCTCAGCGATAGCGATCCGGTCACCGTCACCGTCGATAGCGGCGGCACCCTGCCGGGTGGTCTCACCGCTGGCTCCCTGTACTACGTGGACAGCGTGACCAGCTCCACGATCACCCTGCACACCGGCAGCTCGGTGGGCAGTGGCAACAAGGTCAACATCACCAGCACTGGCAGCGGCACCCTGCGCATCCGCAAGTGCGCCGGCAGTGTCTACGGCGTGCTCAGTGAAACCGCAGCGGTCACGATCAGCAACGGCCAGACCGTGGGCTACAGCGTCAAGCTGGCGGTGAATGACTGATGGCTGACGCGCAGGTGAATGTGCAGGTCAGCGGTGGTGGCACCAGCGACCTGAGGCAACGCTTGCAGGAGCAGGTGGAGGCCAACCGGATTGCGATGAATCTCAGGCAGCAGGCCAAGATCACAGCGGCCAAGACGGCCCAGCTGCTGCGTGGTTAGACCGGTTGCACGGTTTCGGCCGGCAGCCAGACGCCCAATCACGGGTGAGTTGGTGCCCGTGTTTTTTGTCGGGCCGGACAGCACCAGTCAGGTGGAGATCTACAGCGGCGCTCAGCTCGGCGGCGTGGTGGAGGTGCTGGACATCTACAACGACGTGCCGCGCACGTTGGCGCCGATGGCCTCCAAGGGGATGCTCAATCTGCTGATCACAGCGGTCACGGACATCAGCGCCGACACCGTGATCACGGCACAAAGCGAGACGATCACCGAGGCCAATGGCTTGGCGGTGCTGTCGCGGCATGTGATCAATGGCGTGGCCTATCTGCTGGCCCTGCGCTCGCACACGGTCACCCATGCCGCTTCCGTCACCTATCAGTATTTCGACTTCCAAGGCTTAAACGGCCAAGAGTATGGCCCGATTGGCCCGGTGATCACGACTGCACGCTCGCAGGTGCTGGATGCGATCTATGACGCGGTGGTGTTTGCTGTGGACTTGGACACCGCGCAAGTCAGCAGCAGTGCCGAGGTGATTTATAGCTATGCCGCTATACCGAGCAGCTTCGGGAACTTCTACGCGCTGCAGTACACAGCCACAGAAACCCGTGTGCCGACCCCCTTGGCGATCACCAATCTGCTGCCTGCCGCGCATCCGTTCAAGAGCTGCGGCAGCGCCATCTGGAGTTTGACGGCTGTGGATTCTGGGCCGACCACCACCACGGGCTCACAGATGAATTCTAGGGGGCTGGGCTATTTCTCGGCGCAGGTCTCACGCCCCTTCAACAGCCTGCTGGCCTTGGACACCACGCAAGCCCAGCGGGTAATCAGCAAAGCCTTGTTCGTCAATGGTTTGGATCAGGTGCTGGAGCTGAGCACCTATCAAAACAACAGCGGCAGCAGCTGTGCCCTGTATCAAGACATCGGCCTAGCGTGGTCCGATTCCTACGGCGCTTATGACCCGGCAGCGGTGCAGGATCGCGTTGATGTGTTTGCTGATCTGAGCGGGCTGTCGGCAGCGGATCAGCAGCTGTTTGTTTCCACCAGCTATGCGCCGCCTGCTGGTATCGCACCGGGTACATCCACTGCCGGCACTACCAGTGAGGCGAGTTATTTCATGGAGACCGATACGCTTGGCCAGCTCAGTTTTGTAGGCAACAAGAGCCGTGCGCTGCGTTACTGGATCACGGAATAACAAGTGCTAGTCTGAACTGTAGTGATGTGATTGCATGTCGGACGCCCTCAACACGCAAGAGTTAGCGCCACCTGATCAGTCTGCTTCTGCACCAAGTTCAGAACCCTTGGGTGCGGCTGGTTTAGCTGCGTTGGAGAAAGAACGCGAGGCTCGCCGTCAAGCCGAACGCCGCCTCGAAGCGATTGAAAAGCAGCTGCAGGGCTTGGATCCTGATCAGCTGCGCAACATCAAAGAAGCGCAAGAACGGGAAGAGCGCCTGCGCTCGGAGATGGATCAACGCATCAAAGAAGCCGCCGAAGCCGCCAAAGCCGAAGCGCTGCAGCAGGTGAAGGTCAAGGATCAAAAGCTGGCCGAAGCCTTGGCGGAAAAGTCGGAGCTGTATCGCCAGCAGGCCCTCGCCAATGCCTTTCAAGCCGCTGGTGGCCGCAGTGGTGGCGCTGAAGATGGCATCACCTACTTCAACGCCTTGATGGGTGCGGTCGGCAGTCGCTTCAAGGTGAACGACGCCGGCGATGTGGTGGTGATCAACGCCAACGGTGAGCCGATGCTCAACGACAACGGCGATGCGCTTACTCCCACCGCCTACTTAGAGCAGCTGAAGACCCATCCGGTCTACGGCCACTTCTTCGCCCCTACCAGCAACGGCCACGGCGGCGGCATGCGGGGCACCGGCAACCTGACCAACGGCAGCCTGCAGGGCATGAGCGCCATGGACAAGATCAGCTTTGGCCTGAGCTGATGGCCCTCGATCTTCCCTTTGTCGTTGCCCCGCCGAAGCGCAAGACGCAGCGGATTGGCAGCAAAGACACCGGCATCCTGGAGCTGCCCGTGCTGGGGTCGCTGCAGGTCGGTGAGGTGATCACCGTCAGCGATCTCACCGGTGACACCGATGCCGCTGTGGTGGTGGCGGCCAAGTTGGCGCAGCGCATCAGCGCTGAGCAGGACATCACGATTCTGGAAGCCTTTGCCCTGGTGGAAGGGGCTGCCGTGGGCCGTGAGATGAGCGAGCAGCAGGAGGCGATCAAGCTGCGCTACCTGCCCGAGATCGCCGAGCTGACCAAGACCTACATCCAACGCGGCCGCGAGCGGATGCTGGCCAGTGTCACGGCCTTGATCCGTCACCGCTTGGAGCGACCGGAATGGGGCATGGAGCAAACGATGACCTTGCCGCAGCCGTTGATGGATGCGTTGTTCGGCTTCTTTGAGCAGGAGCGCACCGCCGCCGAGCCCGATAGTGCTGCGCCGCCCTCTGAGGAGGAGATAAAAAAGCAGCCGCCGGGGACTGGAAGCAAAGCCGCGTCGATTGGTTAGCGCTGTTCTGGGCGCTCTGCCGTGCCTTCCCCGGCCAGTTCCACCGCTCCACCTTTGCCCAAGAGAAGGTGGCGGTGGTGCTTGCGGCCCATCGTCAACTGCTGGAGCTAGAGCGGCAGCAGCTGCAGCTGCAGGAACTGCAAGGCGCTCAGCTCTGCAGCCTGCTGTACAACATCAACCGCGATCAACGCAAAGGCAAAGCAACAACGCATCAGGACTGGCTGTTCTTCCGCCAAGAGGTGCGCGAGGAGGCCGATGAGCTGCCGGCCGTGGTGGCCCAGGTCTGCTTGGCGCTGCGCCATGAGCAGAAGCTGCCGCCGCTGCTGATCGGCATTTGGAAGCATGTGCTCAAACGCTCTAGCGCCGCAGCGAATCTGCCGGAGATCCGCGCCTTGGTGAGCGACGATCAAGGGGTGGTGGTGGTGGCCCCAAGCTGGGAGGGCAGCAACCTGCGCGGGTTCCTTGCGGTCAAAGGTCACAGCCGCCATGCAGTGATCAGCCTGGTGGACATTGATCGGCCGATGCTGCGCTACAGCTTCAAGCTGCCCGGTCACCTGCAGCCAATTCACTTTGAAGCGGGTGTGCTGCTGGTCAACCAAGAGGCCAGTGGCAGCCGCCTGTTAGGGGCAAGTTCAAGTTAAAGCCCAGGCGTGGACATCCTTGCGCTACGGGGAGCCCTTGCCACGGCTCTCTCTGCTCACCTCGGCACCTACACCCTCGGCAATGGCAGCACTACGCCGGCCTTGGTGGTGCGGGATCCGGGGCAGGGGATGAGCGCCGGCACCACGGTGAGCGGCTTGGAGGTGGTGATCAGCAGCGTGCCGGAGCTGGAGCAACAGCTGCAGTACAAGGACAGCCCGTTCGTGCAGACCTGGAACGTGTTCTTGGTGGACTGGGGCGGTGCTGATCTAGAAGGTGCAGCGGCGTTGGTGCAGGCTGGCTTTCCAGGCACCACGGCGGTGATCTTGGCAGTCACTGAAGACATTGGCCCGAAGCGTCAAACGCAGCTGCGCATCCCGCTCAGCCGCGCTGGTGGTGCGTTTGCCTTTCAGGTGCCGCCGACCTTGCAGGTGCAGAGCGTCAACGGTCAAACCGGTGTGGTGAGCCTTGGCTTGGCTGATCTCGATGATGTGGATGACACCGGCCTGGTGGATGACGCGGTGCTGGTGTGGGATGCCACGAGCAGCAGCTGGAAGGTCAATCAACACACAACGTTGACCTTGACCGATGGAGGGAACTGGTAGGGGCAACTTGACTCAAAGACCCTGCTAGCCCGTGGCGAACACGATCCGTATCAAACGCCGTGCCATTGGTGGCGGCAGCGGTGCGCCCAGCAGCTTGGCCAATGCTGAGCTGGCCTTTAACGAAGACAGCCAAGTTCTCTATTACGGCCTCGGCACTGGCGGTGCAGGCGGTACGGCCACCAGTGCCTTAGCGATTGCTGGCCCTGGTGCGTTCATCAGCTCGGCAACCACGCGCAATGCCAATCTGGTGCTGGCGGGTCCAGCCAGTGGCTCAGCTGCAGCGCCAACGTTCCGCAGCTTGGTGGCGGGCGACATTCCTGATCTGAGCAGCGTCTACCTTGCCTTAAGCGGCGGCACGCTGTCGGGAAATCTGACGGTCTCGGGCAACCTCACCGTCAACGGAACGACGACGACGATCAACTCCACCGTGGTCTCGGTGGATGACAAGACCTTTGAGCTGGGTGCTGTCACCAGCCCGGATGATTCCACCGCTGATGGTGGCGGTTTGGTGCTCAAAGGCACCACCGATAAGACCTGGCTGTGGGTCGATGTCACCGATGCGTGGACTAGCAGCGAGCACATCAACCTCGCTAGTGGCAAGAGCTACTACATCAACGGCACGCAGGTGCTTTCAGGATCAGCGCTGGGTTCTGGGATCACCGGCTCCAGCCTGACCAGCGTGGGCACCATCGCCACCGGCGTGTGGCAGGGCACCGCCGTGGCGGTGGGCTATGGCGGCACTGGCCTGACCTCGGCGGTCACTGGCCTGCTCAAAGGCAACGGATCGGGCTATAGCGCTGCGGTAGATGGCACTGACTATCTGAGCCCCAACGCCACGATTGACGGCGGCGAGTTCTAGGGCGAAGGCAACTTAGGCAGTCCGGCTACATAGCCACGCAAGGACTGCCTGATGGCGAACACAATTCTTCTCAAGCGCTCTGCCGTCGCCGGCAAAGTGCCCCTCACCAGCGATGTACCGCTAGGGTCTCTAGCGCTGAACACGTACGACGGAAAGCTCTTTACAAAAAAGAGCGTCAGCGGCGTTGAGAGCATTGTTGAAATCGGCAGCGGTGCTGGCGTTGCTGACGGCGATAAAGGTGACATCACCGTCAGCAGTTCCGGTGCCACATGGACCATAGATGCGGGTGTTGTAAGCGAGACCAAGCTGGCCAATGGGGCTGTTACCACCAGCAAGATTGGAAACACGATCTACACGATTACCACCACGGCCATCAGCAAGACTTTGGCCAACCGCGAGCGCTGCACAGTCGTAGCTTCTGGCCTAACGATTACCCTTCCTGCCTCTCCGTTGGCTGGCTGGGAAGTAGCCATTACGATTGCGGGAAACTATACTAATACTATTGTTGGCAGAAACGGCGCTAACATTATGAACCTTGCCGAAAATATGACCATTGATAAGGACGAACTGACTGTCACTCTTTACTACGTTGATGCCACCCGTGGCTGGAGGGTTATCTGATGTCTACACTTTCTCAGTTCTTTGGCCCATCTAGCCCGATCCAAACGGTGCAGACTGGCTTTCTAAACGCTGGTTACACACAGTCTGGCGGAATCAATCCAAGTATAGGATCGGCTGAAACCGAAGACACGATTTTTATTGACATAACAATCTCTTCTGTTTCAACCGCTAAATCTTTTGTAACTTACGATCTAAGAAGAGTGCTCTCTAGTGGGAGTATTCCACTGCTATCTACGTTGGCGGGTATAAACACTTCAAACACTTATAGCAGCTTTTTTTCTGTCCGACTAACCAGTTCTACCAATCTTAGGATAAGTTTCCCAAGAAGCGCTGCTTGGTCCAGCCTTGAAGCCTTGCGTGTCGCCGGCCGTTGGACGGTTATTTCCTACAACTAATTCGGATGAAGCCAATGTCTTATTACTACGCTCAGATTTCCGAAGCCGGAATCTGCATCTGCATCTCCAGACTTTCAGGCCCAGTTGATCTTCCTCACATGATCCCCATTGAGTCAGAAGACACATCTCTCTGCGACAAGCTATGGACTGGCTCTAGCTGGGTTGACCCGCTTCCGCCCGCCACACAGCCCTCGTGAGCGCTATTTCAGCGAAGATTGCGCGACCTCAAGCAGCTGAAGCTGGAGAGTCAACCTCTCCGCAACAGCCGACAGCGAACCCTTAACGCAGCGCATTAAAGGGGCAACTGAAACGGTTGCCCATTTTTTATGGCCGCAAAAGCCAAGACGACCGCTAGCAAGACTGTCTACAAGCAGAACAAACCCAAGCGCACCCGCCAAGGCCAAGGCGTCAATAGCAAAAGGAAAAGCGCCACCAGCCGCAAACTCTCTCGCGGTCAAGGTTGAGCAGTTGGCAACTCAGGACACGGCTTCTACGCGATGTGGTGCCGATGCGTTGGCGCGATGCCAACACCTGCTCCTAGGCGCGATGCCTGCAGCAGCTGCCAACCCCTAACCACACAAGACCGTGGCACTCACAACTGTTGAGGCCGGCAAACTCGGCCGGCAGGATTCCCTCAAGCAGGGGATCGTTGAAATCTTCCGCGAAGGCAAGCTCTACGCAGCCATGCCCCAGCTGTCGGTGACTGGCACCGGCATTCATTACAACCAAGAGCAGACCCTGCCTGGGATCGGCTTCCGTGGTGTCAATGAGGCCTACAGCGAGTCCACCGGCATCATCAACCCCCAGTCCGAAGCCCTCAAGATCTTCGGCGGTGATGTGGACATTGACCTGGCTCTTGAGGCCATGCAAGGCCCCGAGATCCGCACCGCTCAAGTGGCGATGAAGGTCAAGGCTGCCCGCCTCAAGCTGGAGAAGACCCTGATCAAGGGTGATTCCACCAGCAACGTCAACGAGTTTGACGGCCTGCAGGCTCGCATCCCTTCGGGTTCTTCCCAGCTGATCACCAACGCTGCCAACGGCGGCGGCCTCAGCCTCGCTGCTCTTGATGAGCTGATCGACGCTGTGGATGAAACCGTGGGCAACCCGGTGCTGATCATGAACCGCGCCCTGCGCCGCCGTCTGTCGGCTGCTGCTCGCGTGGCTTCTGCGGTGGGCAACCTGCAGTACGGCCAAGACGCCCTGGGCCGTCAGCAGTACAGCTACAACGGCGTGCCGATCATCGACATCGACCACGACGAGGCTGGCGCTGAGATCCTCGCCTTCAACGAGACCCAAGGCAGCAGCAGCCTCTGCAGCTCTGTGTACTGCGTGGCCGCTGGTGTCAATGGCGCCACCCTGATCACCAACGGTGGCATCGGTGTGCGCGATCTGGGCGAAATCCCTACCAAGCCCGTGCGCCGCATCCGCGTTGAGGCCTACCTCGGCATGGCGGTGTTCCACCCCCGTGCGATTGCTCGCCTGGCCGGCATCACCAATGCCGCTGTGGCCGCCTGATTCCTGTTCACCCTCTTAGAGGATTTCCACCATGCCCGTCGCAACTGGAATGAGCGACCGCCGCAGCTATCTGCGCGATTCCGCTCTTGAGCTGGCTGTGGCCAGCGGCGCTACCGCCACCGTCACCGGTTCTGAGGTGACCTTTGATGCCTCCAGCCTCAACACCGCCAAGGTGGTGATCGCCTCCGGTGGCTACAGCTCTTACACCGCCGGCACTGCCGAGTGGACCGTGAGCCTGCAAGCCGCTACCGCTGCTGGTGGCAGCTTTGTGACCATTGAGTCCATCGTGCTGCCCGCCACCGCCAAGACCATTGAAGTGCCCTTCTCTGGTCCTGAAGTGACCCAACGCCTCGGCGGCCGTGCCGCTGTGGTCAAGGGTGTGATCACCAAGACCGGCAGCCCCGGTGCTGCTACCGCCACGGTCTACATCGCCAAGTGATGTCGGCCTACCCGGTCACCCTCACCCACCCGGACTCTGGGGCCACCTATGTGGCCTCGACCCGGCTGGAGCTGATGGAAGCCCTGGGGAATGGCTGGACGCTGAGCGCTGACGAGCGCAAGGCGGTGGTGGCCAAAACCAGCGGCAAGAAGAAGGCAAGTTCCGAACAAGCCCCTGAAGAATCGGCTTAAGGGGTGGGTCGGAGAGCAGCCAGCCCTCGCAGCAGCGGGGGCTTTTTTATGGCGGCACCTTAGGGAAACGCCACTGCCGCATGGACTACAAAACCGTGGCTGAAGTAGCCACTGTTGCCTTAGCGGGCAGTGAGCTACTCAGTCTGGTGCCCAGTGTCAAAGCCAACGGCTGGGTGCAACTTGGTCTCAACGTGTTGGAGATCGTGGCTGCCAGCGGCAAGCAAAAGCAGAAGCGTCGCCGCTGAAGCCGTGAGTGAGCAGCACCACGACGTTGAGGTGATCGCACCGCAATGGGTCGCTCAAACCGTTCCGGCTCTTCTGGTGGCCGCCGTCTTGGGCCTTGGTGGCCTGTTCCTGCAGGTGACCAAGATCGACCAAGCGCTGGAGACATTGCAGAGCGACATCACGGAACTCAAGACCGACAGCAAGGAGCGGCTGGCGGATCTGGAGAGCCGCGTCAGGCGGTTAGAGATCAGCAAATGAACCAAGCCTCAGTGTCTGCTTGGGTGCTGAAGTTCTTGGCTGTTTGCTATGGCTACAGCCTGCTGATGGCCACCGGCAACGTGGTGAACTGCGAGGCCCGAAAGCCCATGGCCTGCGGTCAACAGTGGACGCAAGCCTTCACCGTCGCGGGCAGCACCGCTGGCACCTTGCTCGCTTACTTCATCGACAGCCCAGCTCAAACCCGCAAACGCCAGGAGCCTGAAGGATGAGCGCCATCCAGTTGCGTCAAGCGGCGAAGCATTTCAAGCAGCTGCCCCATCAGCTGGCGGCCTGGGATTGGCTGCAGAGCCATGTGCCGCCGCAGGTGCTGGAGGAGTTTGCGGAGCTATATCGCGCAGATCCCAAACCCAAGGAGCTGCTGCCCCAGGCCTGGGTGGCGCCAGCGCTCAAGTTGATCCGCGAGTTTGAAGGCTGCCAGCTGCAGGCCTACCAATGCCCGGCGGGAGTGTGGACCATCGGCTGGGGCACCACGCGCTACATGGATGCCCCGGTGCGCAGCGGCGACAAGATCAGCCAAGACCTGGCCGATGAACTGCTGCAGAACGAGGTGGAGAACCTCTTCGGTCCGGGGGTGCTGCACCTGCTGCCGCTGGCCAAGCAGTGGAAACCCGAACAGGTCGGCGCGTTGGTGAGCTTTGCCTACAACCTCGGCCTCGGGGCCTTGGAGGAGAGCACGCTGCGCAAGCGGCTCTTGGCCGGTGAAGAACCGTGCAAGGTGGTCAAGGAAGAGCTGCCCAAGTGGGTGCATGCCGGTGAGGCGGTGCTGGCAGGGCTGGTGCGCCGTCGTCAGGCTGAGGTGGCGCTGTTCTGCGGTGAGCAGCAGCTGCAGGTGCCGCCGCAGCAGAGCAGCCCACGCCTCACGCCCCAGTCACCGTTCAGCACCAAGATCACCCCCAACATCCGCATCGGCGAGTTTGCGCTGGATCAAGCGGATCGCCGCTTCCAACAGCAGCATCAGATTGAGACGGCCACCACGCTGGCCAACTTCATGGAGAAGGTGCGGCGGGAGTTCAAAGGGCTGCCGGTGATCATCACCAGCGGCTACCGCCCCAAGCCCGTCAACGATGCCGTCGGTGGTGCCAAGAACTCCGAGCACCTCTACAGCTGCCCGAAGGAAGGCGCCGTCGATTTCTACATCGAAGGGGTGCCGATTGAGCAGGTGCAGGCCTACTGCGACAAGCACTGGCCCTATTCCGTGGGCTACGGCGCCCCCAAGGGCTTTGTGCATCTCGGCCGACGCGCAGACGGCCAACGCCGCCGCTGGGATTACTGAGCCATGGCAGAAAGCATCAGCCGCCGCATTCAGCCCGGTCTCTGGATCGTGCAGCGCCCCAACACCGGCGTGAAGGTCTGGATGGCGATGGCCAACGGCATCACCTACATCAGTTACGACGAGGCCGGCACACGGCTCTGGTTGAGCCGTGAATTGGATGAGCCACAGCCGCCGACAGCGGCCTAAAGCTTGCGCTGCTCCGGGCAGCCCTTGGCCACCTTCAGGCACTCAAACAGCACCTCGGCTTGCCAGCGCTGTTGGTGCTCGGTGCAGTAGCCCAGACCGCACACTCGCCACCTAGGGCCCTTGGATGTCTCCACCAGTTCGACGGTGGGCTCATCCATTGGGCACCTTACCTTGACTTCCTAGGTTGCCCTTATGGCCTGGGGTGAGTGGATGGTGCCCCAACCGGGGCCAGAGCACCTGCTCACTCTGGAGCGGCAGCGAAGGGCGGTGGAGAGCTACGACTTAGCGCAGGCGCAGCAGATGCTGCTCAAGCTTTGTCAGCTCTCGATGCACCAAGACCTGATCATCCGAGGCGCTACGCGGCGGATTGCAGAGCTTGAATGTAATCTTGCCCTCTTAGATCGCCCAGCTTGAGGCGCAGGCTATTCAGCGCTTCATCATGGAGATGGCGCACGGTCTCGCGGGAGGTGCCGATCTCTTGCCCCAAGACCTTGTAGGTGGTCGGTCGCTTTTCCCCGTTGAGGTAGCGCTGCTTGACGATGCGCTGCAGCTGCTCGGGCAGCTTGTTCACTTCGCGCAAGACCACATCGGCCAACACCTCGCTGTCGTTCACTTGCGGGCCGTTATCGCTTTGATCAGCCACCACATCCATCCAAGTGCTGGGTTCACTGCTGTTGGGCATCAGTGAATCCAGGCTGATCAAGCTGGCGTTGTGATTGAGATAGGCCAGCAGGGTTCTGGTGCCGATCTCGCACACCTCAGCGACCTCCGCCACCGGCGGCAGCTTGCCGTGAATCCGGCTGTAGTCCCGCATGTAATCCATCGCCTTGCGGATCGAATCATTCGCCGCTGTCGGCAGGTGGATCAACCGGCTGTATTTGTTGATTGAGCGGATGATCCCTTGGCGAATCCACCAGTAGCTGTAGGTGGAGAACTTGTAGCCGAGGGTCGGATCGAACTTGTTGATGGCGGAATCCAAGCCAAGCAGACCCTCTTGGATCAGGTCTTCCAGGGTCAAGGTGCCGGAGCAGCCCGCGTATTTCCCGGCGCAGTTGACCGCTAGGCGGATGTTGGAGAGGTAGAAGCGCTCGCGGGCACGTTGCCCTTTGCGGATGATCGCCCGCTGTTTGACGGTCGGGCGTTTGATCTCACCGAGGGCCAGCCAGTCCTGCACCTGACGGGCCAAGGTGATCTCTTCATCTGCTGTGAGTAACGGATAGCGGTGGGATTGCTTGAGGATCCAGTCAACGGAACTGGCAAGGTGCGCCATCAGCGGCAATAGGGAGAAGTTGCTAAACTTTTGGCTCGACCTCTAACAAGGCTCGAAGCGTCCGTAGCGGCAGGCTGCGGTGAGGCCAGTGGTGCGTGAGCCCTGGCTACCTGCCACCCTCTTCAATTAGACCGTGGCCAAGGTCACGGTGTGCTCCTGGTCTTGGTATTTGCCGGAGCGTTTCTCATAGGTGACCTCACAGGGTTCACCTTCAAAGAACAGCAGCTGGCAGATGCCCTCGTTGGCATAGATGCGGCAGTCGGCACCGCTGGAGTTGGAGAACTCCAAGGTGAGGTGCCCGCGCCAGCCCGCTTCCGCTGGGGTCATGTTCGCGATCACCCCCATCCGGGCATAGGTGGACTTGCCCAGGCAGATCACCGTGACGTTCTCCGGCACGCTGAGCTTTTCGTAGGCCACACCCAAGCCGTAGCTATGGGCCGGCAGCACGAAGTAGCGACCGCGCTCGTCGCTCTTCAGCTCGACGTTGCGCAGGTTGTCGGGGTTGAACGCCTTGGGGTCCATGATCGTGCCCGGCACATGCTGGAACACGCGGAAATCCGCTGGTGAGAGGCGGATGTCGTAGCCGTAGGAGCTGCAGCCGTAGCTGAGCACCTTGTGGCTAGCGATCTGCCGGATCAGGGTGGGCTCAAAGGGCTGGATCATGCCGCTGGCGGCACGCTCGCGGATCCAGTGGTCGGCCTTGATCACTCCGCTGCCTCCCGTGCCCTACGGGCCAGCACCCAAGCGGCAAAGGCCACGATCAAGCTGGCGGTTTGGTTGTTAATCGGTGAGGCGTGGGGGTAGCTGTCGCGCCACCACTCAGCAAGCAGATCTTCAAGCGGCTGATGCGTTGTCGTCATCGGTTTTGGTGAGCAGACCGGTGTAGGTGGACTTGAGCGGGTTGCCATCAGGCAGCTGATCGCGGCCGCTGGCTTGGTAGGCAGCCTCTAGGCGGTCTTGGACAGCCTGCTGCTCCACGGGATTGCAATCGGGATTCATCAGAACGGCATCGCTGCGGGTGAATCAGCCTTGGCCTTTTGATCGCTCACCGCCAGCAGCAGATACTCATTGCCCGCTTTGCTGGTGCGGGGGCGCAGATTGGCCCGCAGCTGCACGCAGGGCTGGCCCTTGTCGTTGGCCACCGGGTTTTGCGTTAGCGCCCAGTTGTAGAGCTTCTCAATCTCATCCACTGGCACTTCTGAAGAAGCCCAGTAGGCGCCTTCTGTTTTCTTGTCTTGGTTGCAAGTGAACCAAAGAGTGAAGGCGTCAGGTGCGAAGTCAGGCATCAGTCAAGGAGGGAAGGTTGAAGTAACGGCGCAGGGCGTCATGCACCGCGCCGCTAGGGGTGAGCTGGTGCTCGTCGGCGTGCTGGCGAATCAGTTCCATCACGTCGGGCCAGAGGTGGGCGCAGACAGCCACGCTTTTGGTGCTGCGCCCGTAGCGCCGCCTGGGAGCGGGCTTGCCTTTGCTAGTGCTAGTCATCGCAAGCGCACCAGAGGTAAGGCGTTGAGCGGTGGGCATAGAAATCAACGGGTGCAATGGATAACCCCTCATCCTCTAATGCCGCCCACTCGCGTAGTTGAAGCCAGTACGACTTCACGCGCTGATAGGTGCAAAAGCGGCATTCCACCGGCACGGCATTGGCTGATTGCACCCACTGCAGCGCATTGCCGCAAAGTGCAGCAAGGTAAGCGCCGTCCCTATTCCTCAGCAGCCAATACACCCGGTGCAGATACGGATCGCTGCAAGAGCTTGAGATCAGCGCGGATGCGCTGGAGGAGCGCCCGCTTCGCGCAGTGGTTGCCGAAATAGGTGAGGCGAGCGTTGTATGCAGCTTCTGCATAAGCATCTGCTGCTGTCGATTCAATGCCTCGGATGGCATCGCATACATGCGCGTGAGCAAGTCGGATGTGCTCATCAGGCGACGGCGGCATGGAGCTGCTCCATCAGGAAGTCGCGGTGCGCGGCGGTCTTGATGTAGTCGGCAGCCTTCTTGTCAGGCGGCAGGCTGAAGCGCTCTTGAAACGCCAAGACGATCTGTTTGCGACGCTCATCCGACACCTTGAGCACGGCCTCCACCAGCTCTTGGATCTCGGTGGCGCTGAGCCGATCTGGATTGGGGGAGCTGGGCGCCTTCTTGGCTGGCGTCACCTTGGCGGCTGGTGACTTGCTAGCGCTAGCCGCTGCAGGCTGCGCGTCGTCGTCGCGCATCGGGTTCTCTACCTCGACTCGCGCCCACAGCTCGTAGCCAAGGCCAAAGGTGAAGGCAGCAGCCGTGCAGAGGCAGCGGCGATGCGTGTCGGTCAGCGTCCGCGCCGTGATCCGCTCAAACGGGATCGGGTTGTTGCGGTTGTCCATGCACGCCTGCGGGAAGTCAGGCGTCACCAGATCGCCGTTGACGAAGTAGCCAACGACATAGCCGGAGCCATCGGGTGCTTTCCAGACGTGGCCGCCATCGGGGGCGCTGCTGAGCTGGAATTGCCAACCGGGGGCGTGAACATGAAGCAGGTGGGCGATCTTGGCCCAGTTCACATAGTCAGCGGCATACGAGCCACTGCCCTTGGTGGAGATGTCATCAGGAGAGATGACCCCACCAAGCTGCGGGAAATCAGTCATGGATGCGGTGGTATCGGGTGCCGCGTCGCTGCAGCACCCGTGCATCCTAGGCTAGCCTTCGCTAGGTGGTCAAGCGGTCTTCTCCATCGCCGCTAGTGCATCGGCTACCGGATCGGAGCCGTTAGCCGTGATTGCCTCCCATTCGCTCGGCGTCCACTCATGCCAGCCACTCAACACGTTGCGCAGGATGTCGCGCTGCGCGGCGTTCAAGCCTTGGCAGTGCTGCTCCAGCTGCTTCCACGCCGCTGCCGGCGTTAGCTGCTGCGCTTGCGTGATCGCGGCAAAACGCTCGCGGTGCTGCTCGCTCAGCGCCTTGGCCTCGGCTTCGCTCAACGGCTCCGGCTGCTGCAGCCATTCCGGCGGCTCCAGCTCACCGATGAAGTGCGAGAAGAACTCGGTAGCTCGCCACGGCTGGCCCTTGGCATCGCAGATCGCTTCGGAATCCTTCAGCCGATCTTTCAGCCGCCGATCCGTCACGCCGCTGTAGTCCCCGTCGGCCACCCGAGCATTAGCCAGTGCCAGTTGGATGAAGGTGAGCGGTTGCGGCTGCTCGGTCTTGGCGTTCTGCAGCTTGTTGAAGCTGCTGTCGCGCACGGCCGGAAACCCAGCCTGCTCACCCCACTCGTGCAGGGTGCTGTGAATCCAACCGTTGCGGTTGCACCATGCGGTCAAGGTGCGGCCAAAGCGCTGGCGGGTGGCTAGGGGCGGGTGCTGGTAGCGGTCGTGATCCAATGTTGAGTCTTCGCTAGCGGCTAGCCTAACCCTAGGGAGGAGATAGCTCCGCAGCCGTCCAAGCGCAGCATCACGGCTTCCACCGCTCGATCCCGCACCAGCACCTGCTCTACCCAGTCGGTGAACATCCGCCGGGTTGCTTCAGGGTTGTTCTGCACCAGCTGCCAGTAGGCCGGGTCGTTCAGCGCCTTGCGGATGTCGCCAGCCTTCAGCTCCACATCCAAGCGGTGCCCCTGCATTTGCACCGCTGACTCCAGCTTCATCCGCTTGCGCAGGATGGCGTCACTGAGATCTGGATCGCGCCGCTGCTCAAGCTCGCGGATCTCCTTCTCCAGCAGAATCGCCTCATCTAGCTGGCCAGCCATCAGCCCGCTTTGCACGACCGCGTAGGCCAGCAGCCTTTCCTTGTGCTGTTGCAACTTCGCCCAGATCGCATCCTTGACGGTTTGCACCTTGATCCGATTGCGCTTCTCGCTGGCGCAGGGGAAATAAGCGCAGCGCAGATAGATCGGTCCCAGCCGCACATGGTGCTGGTAATTCATCTGCCGACCGCAGTGGCTGCAGGTGACCAGCTTCGTTAGCTCCCGCACGTACCCCTTGAGCAACCCGCTGCTCTTGCGGTCGGTGTGCTCGTGGATTAGCGCCTGCACCTTGGCGTGCTCCACCGCTGTGATCAGCGGCTCATGCGCGTGCGGAATCACTTCCTTGTAGACACCGGCCTTCAGCCGTCGCTTCTTCAGCCGCCCATCGGCGTCGCGGTAGCTCTCGTCGTGCCCATACACCCGGTAGCCCGCCAAGGTCGGGTTCATCAGCCAGCTGCGCATCCCTGGCACGCTGGTCCACGGGCAACCCGGCAGTTCCTTGGCTTGCCGCAGCAGCGGTCGCAGCAGTCCATCTTTCAAAAACTGCTGCACCAGCCAGCGGGCAGAGTCGGCGGTCTCAGGGTCCAGCTCGTAGTTGCTGCGCTCTGCGTTAAAGCGGTAGCCGTAGGGCGCCTTCGGTCCAAGCGGTATTAGCTGCTTGCGCTGATACGCCCGTCCGTGCCGTACCCGTTCACTGAGTCGCTCGCTCTCGGCCTGGCCAAGGTTGATCAGCATTCGCGCCACCAAGCGCCCGCCGATGGTGGCTAGGTCCAAGGCGTCATCCAGCGCCAACAGGCTCGGCGTGTCCTCAGCGCTGAAGTAGCTGAGCAGCTCAGCGCCGTGGGCCATGGAGCGGCTCAGGCGATCCAAGCGCGTGCAGATCACCCGATCCAGCTGCCCGGCTCGGCACGCAGCCATGAGAGCGTTGAGCTGTTGCCGGTCGTCTTTGGTGCCAGAGGCCACGTCGATGAACTCGACCGTTTCGTGACCTGCTGCCGCAGCCCGCAGCCGATCTAGCTGCTGCTCAAGCGCCGCCTCCTGCTCGTCAGAGCCGGTGGACACCCTGGCGTAAAGCCCGATGCGCATTCCGCACACCTCCTTCGGCTACGGTAGTGGCTAGCCAACCACGTTTGGACAGGGTTGGCACCTGCTACCACCCGAAAAGCCGCACCATGACTGCGACCACCGATCTCACTGCTCAACCGATCAACCGCAGCACTCTGCTGGAGCTACTCAGCAGCAAGGGCACTGCTTATGAAAACCTCGGCGCTGGGGTGCGTGAGGCAGCCTGCTGCTTGGCTGAGGCACAGGTGTTCTACGACCTGCCGGCCGTGCTGAGCGAACCGCTGGCCCGCTTCCGCTGGCACCTCGATCAGGCGTTCGTTGCTCTAGAGGATGCCCGCGAGCTGGTGGCGGATGAGGCTGATCTGCAGCAGCTTGGTTAATTGCCGCTAGCGCAGTTTATTCTTTTGACACGCGCTAGTCCCGCCCTGCGACGGCTAGCGATTGCCATCTCCGACCATGCCCGCAGATCTATCGCTGGCCTCCCGCCGGCCGCAACGGTTGACCATCACCGTCAGCCATCACGTTGCTGAGCACCTTGTGGAGCAGAGCAACAACCAAGGCCGCTCGATCAGCAACCTCGCCGCCTACCGGCTGGAGGTTGCCCTCGGTGACCTACCGCCAGCCCCACCGATCAAGAAGCGCTGGCCCGGTGAGGGCAAGTGACGCACGGCCCCGCAAGGGGCCTTTTTGCTGCGCTGATGAGGCAGTCCTGCGGCGGGTCGCAAGGGACTCGGTGACTAGCGCAGATCCGGTGCTCCGTTGCGGCTAATCGGCGCTAGCCTTCGTTCCGAACGGCGCCAAACCGTTCCGATCCGTTCCATGCCGTTCATAACGGCGCCAAACAGCACTGGCCGGTAATGCCGCGAATCAACCTCACAGTGCAGCCTGAGCTGTACGACTTCATCCTTGAGCACAAGCCCAAAAGCCTGTCAGTGGCTAGGTTCTGCAGTCTTCTCGTGGAGCAGCAGGCCTCTCAGGCTCTTGACGCTAGTGGTACGCTGGGGCTCGCAAGCGCTAGCGAAGCGAGTCACTCTTCTTCTTATTCTTCTTCTAAAGAAGAAGAATTAAAACCTAAAACCAATAAAACCAATACGCGTGCGCGTGCGCGAGATGCCTACGCGACGAAGGCCATCGACGTGGACCTTGTGCCCGATGACCTGCTCGATTGCCAGCAGCTGCTGCCCGAGTTCTGGGCGGTCAAGAAAGGCACCCGCTCTGAGGGCGTCTGGAAGCGCGTCTGCGGCAAGCTGCGTGGGTGGACCCCTGAGCAGCGGCGCGAGGCCCTAGAGCGGGCCATAGCGAGCGGCTGGGGCGATGTCTTTGAACCGCCCAGCCTCAAGGCCGTTGCCGGCACCACCGGCTACGTGGACTCAATCAGCCGCGACCGCCAGACCCGCGAGAACTTCCTCGCCATGTTCTCCACGCCGGAGGCCGCATGATCACCGAGCAGGAGTTCTGCAGCGTGCTGTTGGCCCTGAGCCGCACCCTGCCGCGTTTCAAGCCATGGGATGAGATGGCCATGTCGTTGGCCTGGATGACCTTCCCTGATCGGGCGAAGCAAGAGCTGACCCGCGAGATCCTGATCTATGCCGCCGGGCAGCGGCGCCTTGATCCAAACCCACCGGATGACGTGCCGCTGGACCTGCAGCTGCTCGACTACGTGTTCCGCAACCGCGATGGCCGCGCCTGCGTGGACTGGGGCCTGAAGGCTGACCTACCGGAGCGGATGCAGCGTCCGAACGTCTTCAACCCACAGCCGCAGCCTGGTGCTGTCGTGCTGCCGCCAGAGCCGCCTGTAACCAACCCGCTGCTGCAGGAGGTGGCCTGGTGACTCGCAAGCAAGACTGGGTGCCAGCCACCACCTTTAAAACCGTCAAGCTCAAGGCCAACGGTCCCAAGGCTGGGCAATCGTTTGAAGCATGGCAACGCGGCAAAGACCGCGAGCAGGATCGTTTTGACGCAGCCAAAGCACGAAAGCTGCAGCGAGGTGAGCTGTGAGTCTTGGCCCCCTCTTTGACTTCTCGGTTAGCGCTAGCGAGGCTGCTAGAGACCACGCCATCGCCACGGTCGCTCGTAATGCCGGCACCGCCTTCATGGAGCAGGCCAAGGCCGTGATCCTTGAGCGCCTCTCCGGCACCGAGTGCCTGGCCGAAGAAATGCGCCGCGTCTGCGAAGACGCCGGTGTGGTGCCCCATCACCACAACGCTTGGGGCAGTCTCACCAATCAGCTGGTCAGGGCTGGCGTCCTGATCGACACCGGCCGCTTAGGCAAAAGCACCAGCCTGCGCAGCCACGCCCGCCGCCAGCCGATCTGGAGGGTGCGCTGATGCAACGCTTCCTTGATCTCTCAGCCGTCCAAGCAATCCTCCAACGCGGCATCAATGCCGGCTACTGGACGATGGAACAGCTCGACATCCCGCCTCCCGACTACGAATACCAGCTCCTGCAAGCTCGCCGCTCTTCATACTTCGGCCCCAACTTCGACTACCCAGTTCCCTACTTCAATCCACTCCGCAATCCCAACACCGGTGAAGCCGTCCAACCCATCAGCCCCCGCGACTTCGACGTGGCTGCAGCCACTAGGCCTAACAAGGGACAGCCAGACGTGGACGTACTGCCTCACCAGTGGCCACCAGTTCCCCGTGTCCGTCACGAGCCTGATCTCGGCGGTCACCAAGACGCCACAACAGATGGAGGCGATCATGGCCAGCCGCCACATCTGGGAGCCACGGGGCAACACGATCCACAAGGCCTTGGAGGTGATGACCCACCAGCGCTTCAACCCCAACCCACCGCCGAACCTGTCTCCAGCGCCCCATGGTGACTACAGCGCCTGGATCGAGCCCTTGCTCGCTCACGAGCTCTGGGATCGCATCACCGTGATTGGCGCGGAGGTGATGGCATACAGCCTGCGCCGCAACGTTGCTGGCACCGCTGATCTGGTGATCCGCTTTGCCGATGGCACCTACGGCATCGCTGATCTCAAAACCCAAAGCTCTGAGCGCTCAACGCCCTACGACACCCGACCCCAGCTCGGTGCCGGTGTGGAAATGATCGGCGACCACTACAAGCTGCTGATCAGCCGCTGCCTCACGCTCTGGTCACGGCCCGGCAGCCTCACGATCCAGACCCACACCGCAGACGAGTGCCTGCAGGCTTGGCTGGACATCTGCGATCTCTACGCCGCACGCTTCAGGCCCTTCTGACCATGCGGGTCTTAGTCGCCTGTGAGGCGCGAGGGCTGGTCACCGGGCAACCCATTGGAAGGCCCAAGCGTGAGCGGCCACATGGACCGGACAGAGGCTTGGGCGCGTTGCTGGTCCCATCCCCAGCCGGGCTCACCAGTAAGGCCAGTGAGCGCTCCCTTCCGTTAAGCCGGAAGCACACTGAGCCCGATGCCGAGGCAGAGCGGGAACGAAATCAGAATAGGCAGATTTGCTTAGAGGGAGATCAGCGCAGCGGGGTAGCGAGTACAGCGGCCGGGTCCGTGATGCCTTTCGCGCTCACGGCCATGACGCATGGAGCTGCGACCTGCTGCCCACTGAAGTGCCAGGGCCGCATTGGATGGCCCACGTTGAGCACATCCTTGACCTTGGCTGGGATCTGATGGTGGCTCATCCGCCCTGCACTCATCTAGCGGTCAGTGGATCGCGGCACTTCCATCGCAAGCAACGTGAACAAGCAGAAGCGCTTGCCTTCGTGCGCCTACTCATGGCGGCACCTATTGAGCGGTGGTGCATTGAGAACCCGGTCAGCGTGATCAGCTCTGCGATCCGGCCGCCCGATCAGATCATCCAGCCGTGGCAATACGGCCACGGTGAAGTCAAAGCCACTTGCCTTTGGCTGAAGAATCTGCCCAAGTTGACCCCGACCCACTGCGTTCAAGGTCGTGAGCAGCGAGTGCATCGCATGCCGCCAGGGCCTGATCGCTGGAAAGAACGCAGCCGCACCTATCAAGGCGTAGCTGTTGCCATGGCTCAGCAGTGGGGCGCTCGGCCTTTGCCAGCTCCGATGCAACAGCTGGATCTGCTGCAGATTGCTTGCTAGGGCTAAGCAGCCATAGCGCAAAGCTTCGCTAAGTAGCTTCAGCTAGTCCACTGCGGACCCATCCCGTGGCACTCTTGAACCGCCGGGATGGCCCGAATACAACACCCGCAAGGGGAATCAGGGCAGGAGCATGCGGCTCCATCGGAATCCCGGCACCTCTTCGCTAGCCAGCCCTTGACGGTTTCTCTTGGCTAGCCTATTGTCATGTTCAAGGGGGCGACCCCACCGCATCCATCCCATGAACCCACTCCACACGGTTCTTCCAGACGCCGCACCCTCCGGCTGGGCTGAGCGCTATCTCTTCAACAGCGCCATCCTTTCCGATTGGTGTCACGAGCACGATCTTGATGACATGCACGCGACCTTCCTCGCGGCTGGCATCCCCTACACCGTCCAGTTCGTTCCCCCGGCTGCCAAAGCCGATCCCTGCGATTGGGGCGCTGAGTGCCTCACCGCAGCAGAACGCAACTCCTTTGCGCGTCATCAATGACTAGCGCTAACGAGCAGCAGCTGGCTTTTCTCCTGCAGCAGGCCCTCACCAACGACATCCACGAAGAAGACGCCACCGACTTCCTCGACGACCACGGCATTCCCTTCTTCACCCACAACCGCCAAACCCTCATCACCCTCGCCTACCGCAACGGCTGGAGGCCTACCTCATGAGCTCACCCTCGCTTCCGCCCTTCATCACCCGCAGCACGCGCCGCACCTACACCCGCACCGCACCCCTGCAACCCGTGCCTGCACGCCCCCACCGCAAACCCACCAAGCCCCAATCCTTTCTTGAGCGTCATGGCGATCTCATCACCTTCCTCTGGACCTGTGCTCTCATCGCCGCACTCGTCTACACCGCCTTCTCTTGAACCGCTGCTAGAAGAACTCACCACACTCGTAGCCAGTGAGAAAGCAATCCAAGCCAGACGCCAAGAGCTCCTTGACCTACTGGATCAACTGGTGGAAGCGGGTGAAGCAGAGGAGCAACTCACGTGGAACGACTGCAAAATCACCCGCCGCTCTCGCAAGTCCGTCGCCTATCCCGAGCACATCCTTGAGCAACGCGAGCAGCTCAAGGCATCCGAACGACTTTCACTCGCCTTGGGCGAGGCCTCGGTAACCATCAAACACTTCTGGGAAGTCCGCACCTCGTAGTCATTACCACTAATCGCCCATGACACAACAACATCCCATCACCCCGCCGTCAGAAGAACTGGTGGCATCACTGATCGAGCAAGCGTTTGGCCCGCTTGGCCCTGCCGGTCTTAGTGACAAGAACAAGTTGACTGTTGCTTTCGCCGATTTTGCTACCCGTGCCGCCCAATGGGGTGCACACCAAGAGCTAGAGGCGTGCTGTCACTGGCTAGCGGAAGAAACCCCGGAGCCATATATCAACGCACTTCGCGCTGCCCGCCGCCCATCTCCCAAGCCGCCGAGCTTGAAGGAGCAGGCTCTTGCGTTGCTTGACCCGTCTCTCACTTATGGCTCAATTAGGAGGGAGGACGAGTATAGAATCAGCGTCGCTAAAGCTGAAATCATCCGCCGAGCACTGGAGCAACTCGATGACTGACTGCGAACTGATTGATCGACTGTTGTTCTTGGCTCAGACGGCTGTAGATC
>Ga0222714_10000691_pt1 | contig 38577 bp, 30 predicted proteins | sample C33_3DmetaG_FD_165048 | JGI IMG/M metagenome (GOLD analysis project Ga0222714, IMG submission 165048) | Estuarine water microbial communities from San Francisco Bay, California, United States - C33_3D | ecosystem: Environmental > Aquatic > Marine > Unclassified | place: USA: California...
GCAGCGGCGCTGAACGTGAATAGCGCCCTGGCGTGAGCGCCAAGGCGTGAAGCCTTGAAGTAGTTTGGCACCGAAGTGTGTGAAGTGCTCAATGCACATAGCGTCTTAGCTCGAGCGCCGCAGGCGATCGGCCGCGAAACAGCCCTAGCGCCGCAGGCGCGAAGGGCAATGCCTCACTTGTGCTGTACGGGTATAACCGGATTTTACTTTTTGTACTGATGCTGCAGACGTATGGAATTCCCCGTTGTGTGCGTCCATGCACGACGCGTTCGCCATTGGGAGTTCAATCAAAAACGACAATCAGGTGAACATTGACCCCACAAAAAAAGCCGGCACAGGGCCGGCTTCAATGTCAGTGGACGTGAATTACTTCTTGTCGATGAATCCGTTGGTGAAGAGTACACCAAGCTCACCGTCGGTGCGGGGCTCCCAAAGAAGGGTGGCTACTTCAATCTTCACATTGGGCATCAAACCTTTGACGACCTGCATTTGAACGTTGCCCTGTACTGGGATTTTAATCACAATCGGGGTGTACTTTGAACCGAAGATGTCGCCTTCAAAGAAGTCATCACCCAGTGGGTTGATGCTGTCGAGCTCCACTCCGTATGGGTTCTGTGTCAAACCAGCTACCATTGGTACGTGGTCGTGCTGGTAGATGTCATCACCTACTTTACCTGAAAGTGGATCGACTTGCGAAGTCCAACGGGTGGGGGTGTTTCCAGATCCCGTCGTGACGATGGGTACTGAAGAGACTTGGTTCAGATTTACAGGTGTTCCGGCAGCATTGTACTCTTTGGCGTCAATGTTCGTGACCATCAAGTACGACTGAACATAGTACTTCGCATCCTTGGCGTTTTGAAAGAATTGAACCTTTGGGTAGACGTAGATGGTGTCGCCGCTTGCGTTGTACTGCCATGCATGAGTTACGCCGACTTTAGGCTCGTTCAAAAGAGCTCCGGCGATGGGGCCAAGGATGTCTTGGCCAGCATCAGAATTTTGAACGTAGAAGTTAGGGACACCCGTGGTCGGAAAGGCGGTATTGAGGCCGGTCTGAACACTGGTCTCAAAAAGGTCGCCGGTGTGCGATGCAAACGGAATGATCATTGACTCTCCTGCGACAGAATCATAGAACATATTGTGGGCCATGAGCATGAGCTCAGCACCATTTGGGCAGTACTGGCACCACGTTCCGGTGGTTTCGATTACAAGAACCTTTTGGTCGGGGTTCACCGTAAGTGAATCCGTGATGTAGACCTCGGGAATGGGTTCGGGTTCAGGCTTGCGGCACGAGGCCAAGGCGACTGCAGCGAGACTGAGGTAGGCGAGTTGTTTCATAAATGACTTGGGGTTAATCCCATCGTTGCGCTAAAATACGTGCTTTTTAGTTGCGAACAATCGTTAGTCGAAGCGGAAGGTGGTCCGATGCGCCACCGCGGTATCTGAGGCCTTCAAAGCTTCCTCGGATTTGGTAGCCGGTTTTATTGTGCTTTAGCCCGTAGGGAACTGATCGAGTGTCTGAAGTCCAACGACTTGCGGTGTGAGTCCATACTCCATCAAGGGCTTCGAGGCGACCGCGGTACGCATAACTACCAGGTAGATTGGTGGGGTAGTGCGGGCGAAATTTCTTCGTGCGGAGCCATTCGGCCAATGGTCCATCTAATCCTTCATTGAGGTCGCCAGTTAGGCCGTCCAAGGGTCCGGAGATCTGTTTTAGGACGGCAGATAAGGCAGACGTTCGCGCATTGGGTGAGGGAGCACGCTGCGAGGGTAGGTGGAGCCAGAGCCAAGTGAGTAGTGTTCCGTCGGGGAGTTTCCAGCGGACCCAGAGGGCTTCGCGGGTGGGATAGTCTTGCCCCGGGTGGATCCATGCGACGCTGTCCACGCGCAGGCGCTCGGGGTTGTACCAGACGGCGACGTCGATTCCGCGTCCGTCAGGGCTGTCGCGGTGCAGGCGCCACAGGCGCCATGAGGGCGGCCACCTCCGCTCAAGGTCGTCGAGTACATCGGCGTTCTCCACCTCGCACACGCCGATCGCGTCGGGGATGCGGCCGCCCCCGGCCGCGGCAAGGCCGCGGCCCACCGCGTACAGCTTCGTGAAGTACCGCTTCGAATCCCACTTGTACGGCCCGTCGGGCAAAAAATCCCGATCCCTTGGACCTGAATTCGCCACCGTGTCAAACAAATTTTGAAGGTTCCACCACACAAAAAGCAACGAATCTGACGTGCTTGACCCGTCTGATGGGCTGGCCTCGATTTGGAATGCCGGGATACCGTCACTCGCAGCGGTATTTTGCTCAATCCAACGGAGTCCGTGAGACCCATCAAAACCGGAGGCAATGGCACACCTTGGTCCATGACTTGCCTCAAGCCGACCGTCGGCGCACCAAATTCCGCTCCCCAAAAGCAACCAAACCAGCATGCGATTCATGACCGCAAGCTGCAACCCTTAGTCGGGGCAGACGTTTAGAACCGGTAAAGATTCGCGTCGCCGTAGCTCAAAAAACGGTAGTCGTTCGCCAGCGCGTGCTCGTAGATCGCGCGCCACTCGGTTCCGAGGCCTGCGGCAATCAGCAGCAAAAGGGTGGATTGGGGCTGGTGAAAATTCGTGATCAACGCCTTAACCACTTTGTACGAATAGCCGGGAGCAATAATCAATGCCGTCCGAAATGAAACGACGTCTTGCCCTCGCTTTACCATCTCCTGCGCGGCCCACGCAAACAAGGCGCACACTTCGGGATCCAGTGAATCGCTCCCCGCAGCCGCCTGGCCCTGCGGCGTCGAACCAGAAACCGGCAGCTCCGCGCCTTGCGCCGAGAAACCGTGAGCCGGCAGCTCCGCGCCTTGCGCCGAGAAACCGTGAGCCGGCAGCTCCGCGCCTTGCGCCGAGAAACCGTGAGCCGGCAGCTCCGCGCCTTGCGGCGAGAAACCGTGAGCCGGCAGCTCCGCGCCTTGCGGCGAGAAACCGTGAGCCGGCAGCTCCGCGCCTTGCGCCGAGAAACCGTGAGCCAGAAGCCCCGCGTAGGGAGCCCACTGGTCCACGTAGGTAGGCATGGTTCCGCTGCGCTGCCAGTCGAGGGCCCACCAGTAGAGCGACTCGAGGGTGCGGGCGGCCGTGGTGCCCATGGCGAGCACGGCGAGGCCGTCGGCCAAAGATTCAATGACCGCGCGTCCCACCACGACCTCTTCGGCGTGCATGTGGTGGTCGCCTACCGCGTCGGCGCTGACGGGCTGAAAGGTGCCTGCTCCAACGTGCAGCGTGACCGCTTGGGTATTGGTACATACCTCGCGCCAGCGGTCCATGAGTTCTGGCGTCCAGTGCAGGCTTGCTGTGGGTGCTGCGACCGAACCTTCGTGGCGTGCAAATACGGACTGGTAGCGGTCGCGGTCGGCTTCAGTATCGGCGCGGTGCATGTAGGGTGGCAGGGGTATTCGGCCCACGTCACCCAAGATTTGAGCCCAAGTCTGCCCCGACGACCACCGGAACTCAACCAAGGACTCACCGTCCCGCTGGGCCAGTCGCGACGCTGTCAGCCCGCATTCGTGCACGAGCATCACTCCATCCTTCCACTTTTTGCTGGGGCGGACTTTGCACCATGCCTGAAGCGTAGAAGTTTCGGCCATGGCCTGCTCGACCGAGAGGCCCTCGGCGTCGAGGTAAAAGAGCTCGAAGTGTCCTTCTCCGCTGGGTCGCGGAATAAAAATCCGCGCCGGAACCACCCGAGCTTCGTTGACCACCAATCGATAGGGACCCCAGTTGGCGACCACATCCGGGGCATCGCGAACCCCAAGGTCGCGAAGCGTTCCGCGGTCCCACACCAGCAGTTTTGCGGCATCCCGCGGGCTGCAGGGCTCTTGAGCGATGCGGTGGTCGGGTAGGGGGTAGTCGTAGTCAGTGATGCGAATGTGGCGTGGATCCGTCGTCATAGCCGCAAAGTTCGTTCAAAAGATGCCTGCGCTACCTTCGCTTCATGGGCCCAACTGTAGTACTGAGCGTCATCAACGACCTGCACAGCGACCAGCGCGTGCACCGCACGGCGACGCTTTGGGCCGAGCGCGGATACCGAGTGGTCCTGGTGGGCCGAACCTACCCCAATCCAGCACCTTTGGATCGTTCCTACGAAACCCATCGTATGAGCTGCCGCGTGAACCGAGGCCCTCTGTTCTACGTGGAATTTCAGGTCCGACTGTGGTTCGCCCTAAAACGACTTCAGCCCGACGTCTACCTTGCCAACGACCTTGATACCTTGGCGCCCAATGCCTTGTGGGCCATGCGTCGCGCCAAGCCCCTTGTCTACGACAGCCACGAGTACTTTTTGGGTGCCCCTGAACTCGAGGCACGCCCCATTGTGCAGTGCCTGTGGCGTCTGGTGGAACGCTACGGAATTCCGCGCACTGATTTTCGGGTCACTGTTAACCAAAGCATTGCCGACCAGTACGCTCGTGAATACGGCGGAACCTGGGACGTAGTCCGAAATGTTCCCCTCGCCGCGGATCTGCCATGGGGTACTGACGGAGAACGGCCTGATGCCGAGGAGCACAAGCGCGCGATGCGCGAATCCCTTGGACTCCCCCTTGATCAAACAATTTGGATCCTTCAAGGTGCCGGAATCAATGTCGACCGCGGTGCAGAGGAACTCGTGGAGGCTGCGGCCCAGTGCCCCGAAGTGGAACTTTTGGTGGTCGGTAGCGGCGACGCCATTCCCCAACTTCAGCAGCATGCTGCGGCCCAAGGATGGTCCAATGTGCACTTTGTCGGCCGGGTTCCGCGTGAACAACTTCAGCGCTACACCCAAGCAGCCGACCTTGGATTCAGCCTCGACAAGCCCAAGTCGCAGAACTACCGATGGAGCTTGCCCAACAAGCTCTTTGACTACTTACAGGCTGGAATCCCCGTCGTCGCAAGCGACCTCGTCGAAGTAGCCCGAGTGGTGCGCGATTCCGGTGCCGGAATCGTGCTCGACCAGCTCAGCCCCGCCGCAATCTCAAATGCCGCCCGCGCGCTCATGCAGCCCACTGCTTATGCCGCCGCAACCCGAGCTGCCCGCCAGGCCGCCCACCACTACCACTGGGGCCACGAAGGCCAAGTTTGGCACCGCCTGATCGACCGACTTGAGGGCCGCGCCACGCACCACATTTGGAGCATGGACCGCCTCGAGCCGCCCCGCTACGGCGGTACCCTTGAGGTTCTGGGTCACGTTCGCGCTGTAGCGTCCACGGGCCAACAGGTGGTCGTTCACGCCTTTACCCGCTATGCCTTAGGATCCGATGCGCCCTTCGCCGAAGTTCACACCAACGTCCTGCAACGTACCCGGTTCCCGCGCAGCCTACGGCCATGGATCGTGCAGAGCCGTCAAACCCGAATCGCGCGCCACCAGGCCGCTATCCAGCGCGGAACCGTCACCTACCACGGCCTTCACTGCAGCGGGCTTTCGACCGACGGAACCTTGCGGCTTCACAACCCCGAATCCGCCTACTATGCCAGTCTGGCACATCAAGCATCCGGACTTAAAAAGGGGTACTATGTAGCCGAGACCTGGGCCCTTCGCCTTTGGGAACGGCATGTGGCGGCAGCGTGGTCGGGTCCGGTTTCAGCGATTACTCCGCTGGACGCCGACGCGTGGAATGCCCTTAGCCCACGTTCGTCGGCCGTTTGGGTTCCGCCACACCACCCCTTTACGCAGTCGGTGCCTGTTGACGCCGCTTCAACGCCGCTGGTACTGGCGGTAGGTAAGTTTAGCGTCGAAGAGAATGCCGCGGCGATCAAGGGCTTGCTCGCTGCAAATCCCCCCATTGCTCCACTGTGCTTTGCGGGGCACAATGCGCCTTCTGGTACGCCGCACTACATAGATCGCCCTACAGACACTGAACTCGACCAACTGTACGCGGATGCACAAGTTGTCGTGGTGCATGCAGAGCACAGCCTCGGAATCAAGTTCAAACTCATCCAAGCATTGCTTCAGGGACGCCATATTGTAGCCCACGTCAAAGCGGTTGAGGGACTTGGCTTAGAAGGTCGCGTGCAGACGTATACGACGTGGCCTGAGGCCTATGCACTCATTCGCAAGGCCCAAGAAGAACACTGGACCCCAGAATGTGCCGTGCGTGCCAGAGAAGTTGCGGCCCGATTCGTGGTTCCGCACTCAAATTAAAGCGTCTTCTGGACGGTCGTCGTGAGCGTGCCGTTCGCGCAGCGGTAGGTCGTGTGCGGAAACTTGAGCAGCAGCGCGTAGTCGTGCGTTGCCATCAAAATGCTGCGGCCGCTTGCGCGAATTTCTTCCAAAAGGTGCATCAGCTCTTCAGACATGTGCGGATCGAGGTTGCCCGTGGGCTCGTCTGCCAAAATGAGGGGAGGGTCGTTCAGCAGGGCACGCGCAATCGAAACGCGCTGCTGTTCTCCGCCCGACAACTGGTGCGGCATCTTGTGGCCCTTGGTGGGCATGCCGACACGGCGAAGTACGGTGTCAATGCGGTCGTCGTTCTCAGTGCGGTTCTCTTGGCCTGTTGCGCGAAGTACGAAGTCGAGGTTGTCGCGCACGCTTCGGTCCATTAAAAGCTGAAAGTCCTGAAATACGATGCCCAATTGGCGGCGTAAGTAGGGAATATCGCGCTCCTTTAGGTTGCGCAGGTCGTAGCCTACGATGCTGCCTTCGCCAGATTCGAGGGGTAGGTCCGCGTAGAGCGTTTTGAGCAGTGAGGATTTACCCGAGCCCGTGGCGCCAATCACGTAAATGAATTCTCCTGGGGCAATCTCAAGATTGACGTCGCTGAGCACCCGGTGGTCACCCTGAAGGATGCTTGCATTTCGAAGCGATAAGACGGCAGTAGATTCCATGGGCACAGTTTGTGCAAAGTAACGAGAGACGAACCAAAGGCACGATGTACTTTTGAACAACATGAGGATTCGAATTCTAACCGCGCTTTTGATGAGCGCCACGCTGTACGCCCAACAGCCCATCACTGGCAGTCAGCCAGAAGCACTTTTTGCGGAAGCTCGCGCGCGCTTTGACCGAGCGCTCTACAGTTCCGCCTACGAATACTTTGCCGAAGTCCGCGCAGTGACTCCCGTGGCAAGCGACTGGTCAGAGCAGTCGATGTACTACCAGGCCCTGTGTGCGATCCGTTTGCTTCATCGTGATTCTGAGGAGTTTGCGGAGTCATTTCTACAAACCTATCCGTCGTCGTCGCGCCGAATTGACCTTATTCTTGACGCCGCAGAGCAAGCATTCAACCGCCGTCGCTACCAAGAGGCGAAGCGTTGGTTGCGTATGCTCGATGGAGTCGACCTCGCGCGAAATCTTCGCGCCGAAATCCAATTCAAGCTCGGTTATGCGCACTTTTTGCTGAATGAATTCGACCAAGCTAAGGCCGAGTTGGCTGAGGCTAAAAAGTCCAAGTCGGCCGTCGCCAAGACCGCCCAGTACTACTACGGACACATTGCCTACCTCGAGAAGTCCGACCAAACGGCACTCGAGAACCTCGAGCCTCTTCAGAATCACGAAGAGTTTGGACCAGTGGTACCGTACTACCTCGCGCAGATCTACGCCCGCACTGGCAAAGACGACGAGCTGCTCGTACTTGGCGAGAAACTCATGAAGGAGGCGAGCGCGAAGCGTGCACCGGAGATTTCGCTGCTCATTGGCCAAAGCATGTTCCGCAAGAAGCGCTACTCGGACGCTAAAGACTATTTTGAATTCAACCTCGCCAAGGGAGGAAAGATGTCCCCCGAAGTGGCCTACCAGATGGGCGTCTGTGCCTACCAAACTCAGGACTACGAGGGCGCAGTAAAGGCCTTCAACCAACTGCCCGCTGAGGGTACGGCGGACTGGGCACTCCAGTCCCGTTTGATGCTGGGCGATAGCTATTCACGCCTCGAGCGTTGGGAAGAGGCGCAAACGGCCTTTCGCTCGGTGTGGCAGAGCAAAGCTGACGACGCAACGCGCGAGCAGGCGGCCTACCAGTACGCCAAGTTGACCTACCGAAGTGCAAGCCCATTTGGCGACGCAATTCAGGTGCTTAATCAGTTTTTGCGCGAGTTTCCGCGCACCGAATACCGACGCGAGGCCAACGAGTACTTGGCCAATTTGTACCTGACTTCGCGCGACTACGGTCGTGCACTCGAAGCGATTGTGCAGACGGGTATGGGGTCTATGGCCATGCGCGAAGCCTACCAAAAGGTGGCCTACTTCCGCGCAGTGGAACTCTACCAAGCTTCCCAGTGGGCCAAGGCCGAGGAACTCCTCGACCAGTCTCTAAGCTACCCATTGGATCGTGGATACGAGGCACTTGCGCACTTTTGGAAGGCTGAAATGGCCTACCGCCAGGGTGACTACCGGACTTCGCTCGCCGAAACCGATTTGTTTTTGAAGACCCCCGGAAGCTTTACGCTCACAGAGCGTCCTGCCGCCCAGTACAACAAGGCCTATGCACTTTACCGCCTTGACCGACTTGAGGAAGCTGCGGCCACATTCCGCGTGTTTCTTGAGGACGCACCCAAGAACGACCGCCGCCGCGAGGACGCCGAACTGCGTGTGGCCGACCTGTACTTCTTGCTCGGTCGCCATGCTTTGGCGCGCGACTACTACGGCCGTATCGTGAAGCTTGGCGGTGCCGATGTGGACTACGCCAGCTTTCAGCAGGCACTCTGCCGTGGATTGCTCGGCGACAATCCGGGTAAAATCGAACAGCTTGCCAAGCTCGAACAGCGCGGGTCTGCTCGAGCTGACGATGCCCTTTTTGAACGCGCCCAAACCTTGCTTCGCATGGGGCGGAACCGCGAGGCCGCCGAGGCATTCACCGCCTACCAGCGCAAAAAACCCAATACTGAAAAGGGCCGTAGGGCGGGCTTAAACATCGCCCTTGCTCAGCGCAACGACGGCGACCTCAGTGCGTCCATCGCCACCTTCCAAACGGTCGTTCGGGACTACCCGGGGACCCCTGAGGCGCGTGAGGCGATTTCGGTGGCACGCTCAGTCTACGACGAGGCCAACCGAATCGACGACTACCTCGAGTGGGTACAGGGTATGCCTTCGTCGGGAATCCGCGCAAGCGAACTGGACTCTGTGGCCTACATGTCGGCCTACGACAAATTTGCCCAAGGTCAAAATCAAGCTGCCTACGACGCTTTGGTGAAGTACCTCAAGCGATTCCCCGACGGATACTTCGCTGCGGATGCAAATTTTCAAACCGCAGAATCGGCACGGATGAGCGGGCAGATGGCCAACGCGCTTCCGTACTACCGCAATGTGGTGCGCCAGCCCGTGGGGTCAAATACGGTTTCGGCCTATAAGTGGTTACTACGTGATGCAGAACAGCGCAAGGACGGCAACGAGACCAAGCGTTATGCCGAGCGCCTACTTGCCTTGGCCGAGGACGCGAGCTTGCGCAGTGAGGCCAACCGTGCGATGATGCGCGCGCACTTTGCCGAAGGAGCTGAGGATGTAGCGTTGACCTACGCTGAAGGGATTGTCGCAGATTTGCGCCAGTCGCCTGAAGACCGCAGTGAGGCCTTTGCGGTGCGACTTCGTGTCCTTGAGTCAAAGTACCGCGCTCAGCCTGCTGATTCGGTACGTCTCGGACTCTGGAAGCAGGCTGCTGAAGACGCCGTGGCTGAGGCTTCCGTCGGAATCCAGGCTGAAGCGATGTACGCCAAGGCGATCATCCTTCGCATTCGTGGGCAGTACACGGCTTCGAGCGAAGCGGTGTTTGCCTTGCTCGACAACTACCCAGGTCAGCAAGATTGGCGCTTTAAAGCACTCCTTGTGCTCGCGCGAAACTATGCAAGCCTCAACGATGGGTTCCAGGCCCGCTACACCTTGGATTTTGTGATTGCCGAGCATCCTTCAGACGAGCTTGTGCGTGAGGCGCAGGCCCTTCTCGCGGAATTCAATGCCGCCCAACTCGAATCCAACGCACCCCAAACAACTGAAGACGATGCAGAATAAGATGAAGTGGATGCTGGGCCTCGCGATTGCGAGCTACGCCGCAGCCGCACAAGTAGGGGATGTCGAGGTTTCGGTGACCGACAAGTACCGCGCAAAAGTTGCAGAGGCAGTCAAGATCTCTGGCCAACCGAGCTTGACGGACACGACAGTCCAAAAGCTTCCGGTTCGCATTCAGGTGCGTCCCTCGGTGGTTCCAGTTGATCCGGTAATGGAACTGATTCCGCCCGTGAAAATCACCAAGACCAAGCTCGAGCGTCTGCCGTCGCGCTACGTATCGCTCATTGCGGGCAACTATGGCTCAATCGAGGCTGAGGCCGCGATCGGAAGCGTGCGCAGTGCGGTCAACCACTGGTCGGTGCGCGGAAGCCACCGTTCCACCCGCGGAGGATTCGACAAAGACTACGTGGTGTTCGACCGCCTTCTGTGGTCCGAAAGCAAGCTAGACGCCTCGTACGAGCGCATCTTTAACCGGGGTCGCTTGCGCCTCGAAGGGGGTGGAGCATGGGATCGGATTCCCTACTATGGGCAGCGCCACACCATCGGCTTTAACGATGCCGATACCGCCAATGCCGCTCCCGGCCGCGGAATCCAGACCTACACCGCTGGCGCACGCTACCAAGCCACTCGCTACCGCCGTACGCAAACGTTTCGCTCTCTATCGCTTTCGGGACACCATTGGATTGATCAGGGTGGCCGCCAGTTTGAGACCGGAGGACGCATGCAGCTGGAATCAGCCTTACCCGTGCAAAATTTGGTGCTGAACCTACCGATTAATGCCTCGTTCAATCAGCTCCAAGGCACTGTGCGACCAGACACCTCGAGCGCCGCCTGGGCCCTGCAATTCAGTCCGTCCCTATCCGACAGCATTAAGGGGGTGAAGTTCCGCTTCGGCCTCAACATTATTGCGACGGGTGGGCCGGGGCAAAAAACGCTTCCTTACTTTCCACCTGTCGTCCATGTCGAGGTGCCTTTGGTACGCGACGTCCTCTACCTCTATGGCGGAATGGATGGCCACGTGGACAATGGCGGAATGCGCGCCCGTGTTGACGCGGTTCCGTTCTTATCTGAAACCGTTGCGTACGAAGCCATTCGCAGCAGTAGCATTTACGGCGGAGCCACTGGTCGCTGGAGCCGCATTATCGGTTACCGCTTCGGGGGACGATTTATGACCTGGGACAACTACCCTATGGTCGTTCGTCCTGACGTAGACTTCGGAATTTTGAACGACAGCGGCCGTGTCGGCATGCAGTACGTCAAGGTGACCTCGCTCGAACCGACTGGAGAACTCACTTTTCAGTTCAAGCAGGTTTGGGACGTGCGCCTTCACGGGGTGCTGCGCTTTGCCGTGCAAGACGAGGGAGGTAAGGCGGTGTACCACCTTCCCAAGTACGAATTGGGCGCTCAGGCGCGTGCCAACTTTGGCGACAAAATCCGCCTTGATGGAGCCATGGTACTTCGCGGCGCCCGCACCACGTTAAGCGGATTGATGATGGAGTACGACCTCCCCGCGTTTATGGACGTTCGACTCGGAGCGCAATACCGATACAACAGCCAACTCGACGCGGTGATTCGCATCGACAACCTGCTCAACCAGCGCGCCGAATGGTGGATGGGCTACCCCGTTCAGGGAATTCGCGCAAATTTGGGCCTGGTTTACAAGTTTTAAGCGTTTAGGGCTCCGGAACTCAACAGGTTGCCGTTCGTGCGGCTTGTTGAAAAAAATGTTGATAAACGGGGCTAATTTCTGAGCTTATGGACTCCCCGGTTCAAGGCGTGGGTTATCTTTGTAGGTAGTCCATTTTACGGAATCATGAGCGAAAACAATCAGTACGGCGCGGACAGCATTCAAGTCCTCGAAGGTTTAGAAGCGGTGCGCAAGCGCCCCGCGATGTACATCGGTGATATAGGCCAAAAAGGCCTTCACCACCTCGTCTATGAGGTTGTAGACAACTCTATTGACGAGGCCCTTGCGGGCCACGCTACCATGGTGAGTGTGATCATTCACGAGGGCAATACAATTACAGTGAAAGACGACGGTCGCGGAATCCCCGTGGCTATGCACTCCAAAGAGGGTAAGTCTGCACTTGAGGTCGTAATGACGGTACTCCACGCTGGGGGTAAGTTCGACAAGGATTCCTACAAGGTCTCTGGCGGTCTGCACGGTGTGGGTGTGAGCTGTGTGAATGCACTTTCTACACTGCTGCGTGTCAACGTGCACCGCGACGGCAAAGAGTACCAGCAAGAGTACAACATCGGCAAACCGATGTACGACGTCAAAGAAGTGGGGCCCTCAGACTACCGAGGTACCATCGTCCACTTTCAACCCGACACTACCATTTTCTACGAGAGTGTCTATCAGTACGACATTCTTGCAGCACGCCTTCGCGAACTGGCCTACTTGAACCGCGGAATCCGCATTCAGCTGACCGACGAGCGCGACGTCCAAGAGGACGGAAGCTTCCGCACCGAAGAGTTCTACAGCCAAGGAGGCTTGAAGGAGTTTACCGAGTTCATCGACCAGAACCGCGAACGCCTGATCCCCGAGCCGATGTACATGGAGGGCGAGATCGAAGGAATTCCGGTAGAAGTTTCAATGACTTACAACACCACGTACGCCGAGAACATTCACTCGTACGTTAACAATATCAATACGCACGAGGGTGGTACCCACCTTGCTGGTTTTCGCCGCGCACTGACCCGCACGCTCAAAAAATACGCGGACGAGTCCGGAATTTTGACCAAAGAAAAGGTTGAGGTTGCAGGTGACGACTTTCGCGAAGGCTTGACTGCGGTCATTAGTGTTAAGGTTATGGAGCCTCAGTTTGAGGGCCAGACCAAAACGAAGCTCGGCAACAGCGAGGTTTCAGGTGCGGTAGATCGAATCGTGGGCGAGATGCTCACGAACTACCTCGAAGAGCACCCCAACGAGGCACGCATCATCGTGTCTAAGGTGGTCCTCGCGGCCAAAGCACGTATCGCTGCCCGTAAGGCGCGCGAGATGGTGCAGCGCAAGACCGTACTCGGATCCAATTCGCTTCCCGGTAAGCTTGCCGACTGTTCAGAAACCGATCCTGCACAGTGTGAGATCTTCCTCGTCGAGGGTGACTCGGCTGGTGGTACGGCCAAGCAAGGCCGCGACCGCCGTTTTCAGGCAATTCTGCCACTGCGCGGTAAGATCCTGAACGTCGAGAAGGCCATGCAGCACCGCATCTTCGAAAACGAAGAAATTCGCAACATCTTCACGGCATTGGGCGTAAGCCTTGGTACCGAAGAGGACAGCAAAGCCCTCAATACGGCGAAGCTTCGCTACCACAAGGTCATCATCATGGCTGACGCCGACGTAGATGGTTCACACATTGCGACGCTGGTGCTTACGTTCTTGTTCCGCTACATGAAAGAGTTGGTGGAGCGTGGCTACGTATACATCGCCTCACCGCCCTTGTACCTCGTGAAGAAGGGCCAAAAGTCCCAGTATGCGTGGAACGAAACCCAGCGCGACCAAGTGGCCCGCGAATTGGGCGGAGAAGAACAAACAGGTGTGACTATTCAGCGCTACAAGGGTCTTGGAGAGATGAACTCCGAGCAGCTGTGGGAGACCACACTGAACCCCGAGGCACGTACGCTGAAGCAGGTGACCATAGACAATGCTACTGAGGCCGACCGCATCTTCTCGATGCTTATGGGTGACGATGTTCCGCCACGCCGCGAATTCATCGAGAAAAACGCGCGCTACGCCCGAATCGACGCCTAAGTCGACGCGTTTGCGTACTACCTTTGAAGGGTCGCTTCGGCGGCCCTTTTTTAATACCCCAAACTGATGAAAATTACCGTTGTAGGCGCAGGAAACGTAGGTGCTACGTGTGCCGAGGCGATGGTTCGCATGGAACTCGCCAAAGAAATCGTTCTTCTCGACATCAAAGAAGGCTTTGCCGAGGGCAAGGCCATGGACATGAACCAGACGGCGACCCTACACGGGTTTGACAGCACGGTTCGCGGTGTCACCAACGACTACGCTGCTACGGCGGGTTCAAAAGTGGTGGTGATCACGAGCGGAATTCCGCGCAAGCCCGGCATGACCCGCGAAGAGCTCATCGGAACCAATGCGGGCATTGTGAAGTCCGTGGTTGAAAATGCGCTCAAGTACTCTCCTGATGCAGTGATCGTGGTGATTTCGAACCCGATGGACACGATGACCTACTTGGCGGCCAAGCAGAGCGGACTTCCCAAAAACCGCATCATCGGTATGGGCGGAATCCTCGATTCAGCGCGCTTCAAGTACTACCTGTCAGAGGCAATGAACGTTCCTGCGAGCGACCTTCAGGGGACTGTAGTCGGTGGGCACGGTGATACCACCATGATTCCGTTGACTCGCTTGGCAACCTACCAAAGCACTCCCGTGAGCAACTACCTCAGCGCCGAGAAGTTGGCCGAGGTAAAGGCATCGACGATGGTCGGTGGTGCAACGCTTACTGGCCTCATCGGAACCTCAGCATGGTATGCTCCAGGCGCAGCGGGTGCTGCCTTGACAGCGAGCATTGTGCGCGACCAAAAGAAGGTGTTCCCCTGTTCGGTCTACCTCGAGGGTGAGTACGGCGAATCTGACATTTGCATGGGTGTTCCCGTAGTGATTGGCGCCAACGGTTGGGAATCTATTGTGGACTACCAGCTCAACTCAGAGGAAGCGGCGGAGTTTGCGAAAAGCGCAACGGCCGTCCGCGCCATGAACTCGGTGCTGGACAGCTTGTAAGATCCTGCTTGGCGCGTCCAAAAATCTGGTACCGGTGGGCCGCAACCCACCGGTACATTTTTTTATACCCTGGGGTGAACCGTACCCACGCGGCAACCACTCTCCCCCGTGGGCCAAGACCTTGAAGAGCTTTAACTACGGCGTCGGCACCTGAATACACCGCTGTATGCGTCCAAACAACCACTCCGCCAGGGTAGGCCTGCCGCCACTCATCGGTAAGAGGCGCATAGCTCAGTACTCCATTTCGGTCCAGTGCATTCAGCAGCCGCACCGAGCGCTGGCATAGCGCACAGTCACCGTCGTAGAGTACCAACGTACTCCGAGGTCCGACTACGGAAGCTTCACCCACCGCGCGTGCCCCCATGGACTCGAAATCACGTACACCCCAGGAGCCCATCCGAGCGTTGAGATCGGCGACTGCGCTCCTGCTGCAAACTGACCCATGAAGCGTCCGTCCAAACCGTGTACACGCACGGTTCCGGTACCCCCCACAAAAAACTCCGAAGCCCCGGGATTGGGCCAAACCACAAGATCGCCCACCTCAAAATCCGCTTCGGGCAATCCGATGCGGTTGGTGTCGGCGCTCATAAAGCGAATTCCGCCCGTAGACAGGCCCAAAACCATTTCGGGAATCCCATCTTGGTCCAAATCCTTGATCCACGGAGCATTGAGGTTGCCGTCGTGTGCCACAGTCGCCGAGGCCACCATGCGGGGGGTCATCACAAATTCCAAATCAATGCGCAAACTATCGGACCCAAGGCCCGGCATGGCGCACCCATTGGTCAAAATGCTGTTGTGGTTCGCTACGTCGCCAAACGCATGGCTCAGGTACGGAGTGCGGTGAGCCGCCAAGTGCACGTCGCTACTCGGAAGGTTTTTACTGAAGCAAAACTCCACCACCAGATTTGACGTTCCGTCGTAGTCAAACGCATTTTGAAAGCTAATCAAATTCCATCCCTGACTCAGCACCGCGAGGTAGGCAAATGCCACGTCGCCGTTGGGGCCCATCGCCGAAAGCACGGTATCGGACGTCTGGCGAATGCTCACAGTAAACCCTTGACTGAGGTACGGAGCACTCGGCGTTACGCAGTTGACCTTAAGTCCCTGAATACGCGTAGCGCCCACGATTCCGGCGGCGGCCAGTTCGCTTCCGCGAATCAGGTACTGGTGGCGTCCGGCCCGCTTACTTCCCCCAAAAGGCGTACCCAAAGTGGTGCTCGTCGCGGTGGCGGTGGCGGAATTCACGATTTGCGGAGTTAGCTCCGCGGGTTGGTTGATGATTCCAGAGATGTTCGGGTACGCGAGCACGCCGGCGTAGGCACTGCCCACCCAGAGCTCCGTGCTGCCTTGGTTATCAACCACCCTCGGAACCGCACGTCCGCTGTACGTCCGCGCGGTGTCCACGTCTACCGACCCGAAGCGCTCGGTGGCGAGCACCCAAGTGCCGGCATCGTTGCGCACATAAGCGACTTCTCCGCGTTCGTTGCCCACCAGCATATCGAGGTCGCCGTCTCCGTCGAGGTCAAAAAGCTCAGGGCTGGCATTTTGTCCCACGTCGTGCGTGCCAAGCTGCACGGCGGATCCGCTGAAGTTGGGTCCAAAAATGCTTCCGGTATTCAAGGTGGAGTACACCTTGCCGTCGGCGCGACCCACGACGAGGTCCAGTAGGCCGTCTCCGTTCAGGTCGCCGAGGCAGGGTGCGGTCCACGTGGGGTTGGGAGTCAAATTGCTCGGAAACGGAACAAGGGTATGGCGCCACACGGGGTTGGGAGCCGAGCCCACATTAATGTAGTAGCGCAGCCCAAGTCGGCTTCCCAGGATCAAATCCTGAAGTCCGTCGGTATTTAAGTCGCCACCGTACGGAACCACATACGACCCCAGTTCAAGCATTTCATCTTGCAGGAATTGGGTTTGGCTCCGTTGCCAGCTGGGCGAAGTCGTTGAACCACCATTTGGGTAGAGCCACACACACGAATCAGACTGGGCCACGCGCTCTGTAGGGCTGGCCACGATGTCTTTGATGCCATCTCCGTTGGCGTCGATCAGTGAAAACCCTGGAAACCATAGGTTAACCGGGGTTCCGCCCGAAGGCCAGGTGCTGTCCTGACTTTCTACATTGGCTACAGCCAAGTTGCCTACGTTGTAGCCCGCAACGCCGGTCGCAAACGACACGTCACCTAGCAAAATATCGGGAAGCCCGTTGCCGTCGAGGTCGTGGATCAGCACGGTGGACCCGGCGTGCTTGATGTCCTCAGTAAGGGCAGGGGACGCCACCCGGGAACCCGTGCATGCATCAATTTGAAGGGCGTTACTCAATCCGCCCTCTTCGAAGTCGCCCCAGCATCCGTCGGCGAGCGCGAAATTCAATCCGCAGGGTGCGGAATTTTGGTGCCACTCAATTTTGGTTCCGCCCATATCAAACGTGAGTACGTCCACGTCGCCGTCTTGGTCCACGTCGGTGATGAATGGACGGTCTACGCTAATTACCTGGAGGTTGTAGGCCGGATTACCTTGAACGTACACGGACCTGAGCTCCGTTTGGTTGCCCAAAGCCCAGCTGAACTGAAGACCGCCCCCGACTCGGGTACCTTGCCAGACCCCGATTCCGTTGATGACCCAGCCAAAAATATCGGGTACGCCGTCGCAGTTAAAGTCTGCAACATGAACCCATTGCTGGTTTTTTGGGAAGCCATGGGTCCAGTCTGGACGCTCGGCCCACTCTCCGTTGGTACGCTCAAAGGCCAGCCAGCGTCCGCCTTCGCGGTCGAAGACTACGAGGTCGTCATTACCGTCTCCATCCACATCGGCGTTGAACATTTGTGGGTTGTTGAGGCCGCCCGAAGTGCCTAGGGTGAGCGGCTGACCGGCGGAATTTTGAATTCCGGCCAAGTTGGTCGCAAAAAACGACCAGTTTACTTGAGAAGCCCCAGAGTGGGGCAGAGCAGCCCACAGGGTCAGGATGAGGACGGTCCGAAGAAGTGCGCGCATTTCTCAAAGGTAATTCACCTATATTTGCCGCCTCGTACTAAAGTCACCCATACTATGCAGAATAAAGTGGTAATCCGCCTGTTTGCAGTCGCTTTTGCGCTTGCGGCCCTTTATGAATTGTCCTTTACGTTTATCGCGCAGCGCGTTGAAAAACAAGCGCTTGAGATAGCCGGAAACGACCCGTCCAAGCTCAATCGCGTGCTGGATTCGCTGGCCAGCCAAGAGGTATACAACCTCGGTGTGGCTTCGTTCACGTACAAAGAAGTGAAAGAAAAAGAGATGAACCTTGGCCTTGACCTGCGTGGAGGTATGAACGTAATCCTCGAGGTTTCGGTTCGCGACGTCATCAAAGGTCTGGCGGCCAACCCCAACGATTCGACATTGAATGCTGCACTCGCGGCGGCCGATGCCGAGCAAGAGAACAGTGGCGAAGCCTACATTGATCTCTTTATCAAAGCATTAGATAGCAAGCTCGGCGCAAAGTCGTGGAGTGATCCCGGCCTTTTCGGAACCAAAGACATGTCAGACCGCCTCGGCTTCAACGCAACCGACGATGAGGTGCAAGCAGCCATTCGCTCAGATGTTGAGGCGTCGGTTCAAAACGTGTACACGGTACTCAAGGCTCGTATTGACCAGTTCGGAGTCGTACAACCCAACCTGCAGCGCCTTGGCAATACGGGTCGCATTCTCGTGGAGCTTCCCGGCGTAAAAGATCCAGCTCGCGTACAGCGCCTGCTTCAGTCTACTGCCCGCCTTGAATTTTGGCGTGCCGACTACGGTGCTGCATGGATGCAGTTTATGGTGGACGCCAACGAGCGCTTGCGTAGCGTAGTTCCTGATCCGAACAAGTCCTCGGTCAAGTCCGATGCTCCTAAGGCGATCGACCTTCCCACCGCCCTTGATGCCGACGACGTAACGAGTCCCGAATCAACGGCTGTGGCCGCAACTGATTCGAGTGCACTTCAGCACAATCCGCTGCTGAATATTTTCCAGCTCAACGTTGACCCACAAACCTTCACTCCGCTCGAAGGGCCCATCATCGGATTCGCCCTTCCGCGCGATACGGCTACCATCAATGCCTACCTCAAGAGTGATGTGGTTAAAAGTTTGATTCCCGGTGACAAGCGCTACGTGCGCTTTGCGTGGACCCGTCCTGATCCCAAAGCAGGCATCACCTTCTTGATTGCCCTGAATGGCAACCGCACCATGGAACCCGAACTCGACGGAGGCGTCATCGTCGACGCGCGCCGCGAATTCGACCAGGGCAACAACCCAATCGTTACCATGGCGATGAACGGCTACGGAGCACAAATTTGGCAGCGCATTACCGCCGAAGAAAGTGCCAAGAATCCCAAGGGCCACGTTGCGGTCGTGCTGGACAACATGGTCTACAGCTACCCGCGTGTCATCAACGAGATTTCCGGTGGTCGTACACAAATTGAAGGCGGATTTAGTCTCGACGAGGCCTCTGACTTGGCCAATGTTCTTAAGGCAGGTAAGCTTCCAGTTCCTGCCCGCATCATTCAAGCCGACGTAGTCGGTCCAAGCCTTGGTAAAGAAGCCATCTCTGCGTCCATGAATTCGTTCTTGATTGCGTTTTTGGTAGTGTTCGCCTACATGGTGTTTTACTACTCGGGTGGCGGCATCGCTGCAAACCTCGCCCTTTTGGTCAACATGTTCTTCATCTTTGGTATTCTTGACGCCATTTCGGCAGTACTGACCCTTCCTGGTATGGCGGGTATCGTGCTCACGATTGGTATGGCTGTGGATGCCAACGTACTCATCTTTGATCGCATTCGCGAAGAGCTTGCTGCTGGTAAGGACGTGCGGACTGCAGTGGCCGACGGCTACCGTGGATCTCGCGGGGCCATCTTGGATGCCAACGCGACCACATTGCTGACCGCAATCATTCTTTTCATGGTCGGAACCGGTCCCATCAAGGGCTTTGCTACCACATTGATTATTGGTATTCTCTCTTCGCTCTTTACGGCCATCTTCGTGACCCGCTTGTACATCGAGTGGCGTTTGGCAAAAGGTGGAACCGTAAACTTCACCACCAAGACCACAGAGAAGTGGTTTGTGGATACCAAGTTCAACTTCTTGGGCGGCCGTAAGAAAGCCTACTTGTTCTCAGGTGCGCTGCTTGTCGCAAGTGTGGTAGTACTTTTTACCAAGGGATTGAGCTACGGCGTGGACTTTGAGGGCGGTCGCACTTATCAAGTTCGCTTTGACCAATCGGTTGAGGTGTCCAAGGTGAGCTCGAGCTTGTCCAAAGTTTTTGTAGACGCCAACGGAAAGTCATTCACGCCGATTGTCAAGACCTTGGGCACGCCTGACCAGGTGGTCATCACCACCAACTACCGCGTGTCGGAGTCTGGTGCAGAAGTAGAAGAAGCACTTCGTGCGCAACTTTATGGTGGAGTCAAGGAATTCTATGTGTCAGCTCCTGCTGAGGCTGAGTTTGACAATCCCGGCGAAGCTGGATTGGGAATCGTTGCCTACCGCCAAGTAGGTCCAACAGTCGCCGACGACATTGCGAATTCAGCGGTGTGGGCAATCTTGTTCTCACTCCTCGGAATCTTTATCTACCTTTTGGTTCGCTTTAGCCGCTGGCAGTACTCTCTGGGTGCTGTGGCAGCTCTCGTGCACGACGTGGTGATCACCCTCGGAGCCTTTGCGCTCCTCGACGGAATCTTACCGTTCTCTTTAGAGGTTGACCAGGCCTTTATTGCAGCCATTTTGACCGTAATTGGATACTCGCTCAACGATACCGTGGTCGTCTTTGACCGTATTCGCGAGTTCATCACGGGCCACAAGGGTTCGCGCACCGACGAGACGGTCATCAACAATGCATTGAATGCGACGCTCAGCCGTACGTTCAACACTTCGATGACGACCATCGTCGTGCTCTTGGTAATTTTCTTCTTGGGTGGTGAAGTCCTTCGCGGATTCATCTTCGCCATCTTGTTTGGTATCGTAATTGGTACGTACTCTTCGCTGTTCATCGCCTCACCAGTGCTTTACGACAGCTCGAAGAAGAAGTAAGATTCTATGACCATGCTCTTTATCAGCACCGGAGAAGTAGTTATTCTGCTTTTCGCGGTGCTGATGCTTTTTGGGCCAGACCGACTTCCTGGATTCGTGCGTTCACTCGCAAAGGGGATACGCACCGTAAAGAATGCTCAGGCTGACCTTACCCAGCAAATGACAAAGATGGCCGAAGACCAACCAGGACTCAAGGAAGTTTCTAAGGCAGTTGAAGAGGTTAAAAGCGATATAGAGGGGGTGGTTTCTCGAAAAAAGTAGTTTTTCACATCGACACCCCTAAAATTTAGGGGGTGTTGATAAAAAATTATAGTTTTTATTTCAGCTTGTTGTGGATTTTTGGTAGTTTTGTGGCATCAAAAACCAATTTGCTATGCCCACTTCTCGTTATTTAGGCCTCGAGGCGGCCTTGAGCCACAAACCGTCAGTGTTTGCTAAGCCCGCAGGTAAGGCCTCTGAGTACTTCGGAGCCAATGTCTTCAACCAAAAGGCCATGCGCGAGTACATGCCTAAAGAGGCGTTTGAATCTGTCATGAAGGCCATTGACCGCGGCGACAAAATTGACCGCGGAATCGCCGACCAAGTGGCGACCGCAATGAAGGCATGGGCTATGGCAAAGGGTGCGTCCCACTACACCCATTGGTTTCAACCCTTGACCGGTGCGACTGCTGAGAAGCACGATGCATTCTTTGAGCCAACTGCCGACGGCTACGCCATCGAGAAGTTCAACGGTGGAATGCTTGTGCAAGCTGAACCCGACGCTTCGAGCTTCCCCAACGGCGGAATCCGAAATACGTTTGAGGCCCGCGGATACACCGCGTGGGATCCAACCTCTCCCGCATTTGTGCTTGCAGACACCCTATGTATTCCAACTGTATTCGTGGCCTATACGGGTGAGGCACTCGACAACAAAACGCCACTCCTGCGGTCGCTCCAGGCGGTTGATCATGCAGCGACTTCTGTGTGCCAGTACTTTGACAAGAACATCGGCAAGGTTCACGCGACGTTGGGCTGGGAGCAGGAGTACTTTTTAATTGATGAGGCTCTGTACCATGCGCGTCCTGACCTCGTGATGACGGGCCGCACTCTGGTCGGTCATTCTCCGGCCAAGGGGCAGCAAATGGAAGACCACTACTTTGGCAGCATTCCCGAGCGGGTCATTCAGTTCATGCGCGAGATTGAGTTTGAAAGCCACCTTCTCGGAATTCCGGTGAAAACCCGCCACAATGAGGTTGCTCCCGGCCAGTTTGAGTTTGCGCCCATTTTCGAAGAAGCGAACGTGGCAGTAGATCACAACTCGCTCTTTATGGACTTGCTCGACAAGGTGGCCTCGCGCCACAACTTCCGGGTACTCCTCCACGAGAAGCCGTTTGCAGGTGTGAATGGTTCAGGAAAGCACAACAACTGGTCTCTGGCCACAGACACCGGAATCAACTTGCTTGCTCCTGGTTCTACTCCGAAGCGCAACCTCTTGTTTTTGAGCTTTTTCGTGAACACGATCAAGGCGATGCACGACCGTGCTGACCTTATTCGTGCTGCCATTGCATCCGCCAGCAACGACCACCGGCTTGGTGCCAACGAAGCCCCTCCGGCGATCATTTCAGTGTTCATCGGTAGCCAGCTCACAGAAGTGCTCGACGAGCTCGAAAAGCTCGAGAGCGGCAAAATGTCGCCCGAGAAGAAGACCGAGTTAAAGCTCAATGTGGTAGGCAAAATCCCAGAAATTCTGCTGGACAACACCGACCGCAACCGCACCTCGCCATTTGCCTTCACGGGCAACAAGTTCGAGCTGCGCGCAGTGGGTTCGTTGGCTAACTGTTCGCATGCCATGACCACTTTAAACCTGATGGTTACCGACCAACTGATTCAGTTTAAAAAGGACGTAGACGCCCAAATTGCTCAAGGCTTGAAGAAGGACGACGCCATCTTTAATGTGCTCAAGGACTACATCAAGGCCTCTAAAAAGATTCGTTTTGAAGGAGACGGCTACGGCGACGCTTGGAAGGAAGAGGCTGAGAAGCGCGGTCTGAAGAATACGCCCGACACTCCGCGTGCCTTGGATTTCTTGGTGACCAAAGATGCCGAGGGCCTCTTTGAGAAGCACGGCGTCCTCAGCAAAGTAGAGCTGCATGCCCGCTACGAGATCCTGCAAGAGGAGTACTTCAAGCACCTTCAGATTGAGAGCCGCACCCTGGGTGATTTGGTGCACAACCACATCATTCCTTCTGCCATCAAGTACCAGAGTGTGATGAGTGAAAACTTACTCCGACTCAAGGCCCTGCTTCCCGAGGCTACGTTTAAGAAGACGTGTAAAGAGCAACTTGACATTATCGAAGAGCTCAGCGAGCGCATCTCAAAAGCGCTTCGCCATGTAGAGGAAATGACCGAGGCCCGCAAAAAGGCCAACACCATTGAATCTGCTCGTGAGCGCGCCTTGGCGTACTGCGATACCGTGAAGCCCTTCTTGTCTTCAATTCGCTACGAAGTAGACAAAATGGAGCTGATTGTAGACAACGAAACGTGGCCGCTTCCGAAGTACCGCGAACTACTCTACATCCGCTAGAATCAATAAAATTTTGAGAAATGTGGCCCTTCGTGCAAGTGCGCGAGGGGCTTTTCTCGTTTTATCCGCTAGCATTTGTTATTTTCGTGACTTCAGCGCCTGAAACGCCACCTCCCTCATGACACAACGAACTCATTTTGCGCTCGGTTTAGCCTTTGCCCTCGGGGTAGTGGCGACGCCATTGTGGGCCCAAAAATCATCCGACGACGACGCTCCCAAGCGACCCAAAATAGCCCGTCAAGGCGACGACTACTACTTGGGCAAAGAATACAGCAAGGCGATCGCAATCTATAGAAAGGCCTACAGTAAGGTTAAGTCGCGACCTGAAAAGGCTGAGATCAGCTACCGACTCGGCGAGTGCTACCGCTACACCGCGCAGTACAAGGCTGCAGAAGCCCAGTACCGCCGTGCGATCAAGGCGGGCTACACCCAGGCCGAGGCGTATTTGGGTGTGGCTGAAATGCTCAAGTACCAAGACAAGTACAGTGACGCACTTGTGGCCTACGAAGACATGGCCAAAGTATTTCCAGGTGACGAGCGCGCGAAGCAAGGGATCGAAAGCTCGAAGGCCGCTGTAGCCTGGTTGGCTGCAACCACCCGCTACCAGGTAGGTCCGCTCACCGATTTAAATACCAAGGCTCACGAGTACGGATTGGCTTTTGACGGACGCCAGGATACCTACGAAGAGCTTTTGTTTTCTTCGACGCGTGAAGGCGGAATCGGTAAGCGCAAAGATGGCTGGACCGGCCAGCAGTTTGCAGATATCTACACGACGAAGCGGCTTAATGCGGACGGTTCGGCTCGAGGTGGCAAAAAGCCAAAGGGTGGCGCTTCCAAAGTCGATCCGACAGCGGCACGAGCGCAAAAGTTCTCGGCTCCTGAACTCCTTCCCGAGGTAATCAACACCATGGACCACGAGGGATCGCCTGCATTTGACGGCAAGCGACGCAACTTGTACTTCACGCGCTGTATGGACGTGAAGCGTGCCCAGCTCGGCTGTGCTATTTATGTGACCCGCCGCGCAGGCCAGACGTGGCAGGATCCAACTCCTGTGGTACTCACCAGCGACTCATCGCGCTCGGTCGGTCACCCGAGTATTAACGCTGACGAGACGTTGCTCTACTTTGCAGGAGACCTTCAAGGTGCTGTGGGTGGTAAGGACCTTTGGGTCGCAACCTACGACAAGCGCCGCCGTAGCTGGAGCAATCCAGTGAACCTCGGAGCACTCGTCAATACCAAAGGCGACGAGCTCTTTCCGTTCATTCACGACGATGGCTTCTTGTACTTCTCGAGCGACGGCCTGCCAGGAATGGGGGGTTTTGACCTCTTTCGAGTTGCTGTGGGTGAAGACGGACTGCCCACGGGTGAGCCCGAAAACTTGAAGTCACCGCTCAATAGTTCTGGGGACGACTTCAATATCATTTTGCGTCCAGGTGGACTTCGCGATGGCTACTTCGTAACGAACCGCGAGGGCGGAACCGGCGGCGACGACATTTGGACGATCTACGAGGTTCCGTTGAAGTACGGCTTGCGCGGAACCTTAAAGAGTGAAAAAGACCAAGCTCCGCTTGCCAACGCCACCGTGAAAATTTCGGGCAGCGACGGCTTTAACGCCACTGTGATGACCGACAAGTTGGGCAAATTTGAACTGATCGATGAGAAGTTGAGCGCTGACGTCAACTACTCGTTTGCATTCGAAAAGAAAAAGTTTTTGAACGGCGGAGCCAAGGCCAATACAGTAGGATTGAACCTTGACAACTTTGTGTTTGTAGAGAACGAGAACGTCTTTCGCCATACCATGGACATTGCGGCTACGATGGCGCCGATTGAGTACCCCGTAATTCTTCCGGAGCTCTACTTCGCACTGGCTAAGTGGGACCTGAACGAGAAGTCACGCGCGGCCCTCGATACAGTCTACCGTACGTTGGCGCTCAATCCGAACATTGTGATTGAGCTCCGCTCTCACACGGACTACCGCGATGCGGACGACAAGAACCAGGCCCTTTCGCAAAAGCGTGCTGATACCTGTGTGAAGTACCTCATCAGCAAGGGCATCGATCCTGCGCGCCTCGTGTCGCTCGGTATGGGTGAAACGCAGCCGTTTGAGATTCCGCAGAACTACAAAGGACTGGGTAAAGATTTGTTTCCGGCAGGCACGCTACTTACGGAGTCGAACATCCGCAAGATGCCTTCTGCGCAGCAGGAGACGGCCAACCAGATCAACCGCCGTACTGACTTCCGCGTAATCCGCGACGACTACACTCCGCCCGTGGATACTGCAGCCCTAGCTGAGGAGATGGGAGAGAAGGCCAAGAACGCCGAGCCCGCGAAGCCCGTTAAAGGTGAAGTGTACACGGTGGGAGACAAGGAGAGCTTCGCCACGGTCTGCCGAAACGCAAACGTCGGCATCACTGACCTGCGCAAGCTCAACGGTGGCCTACGTGGTGTGCGCCTTGAGCCTGGAATGATCCTGAAGGTTACGCCGAATGGTGACTACGCTGAGTTTGATTCAAAGCACCGCCAGGTGAACCTCGGAGAGACGTGGAAGACGTTGGCAAAGGACCTCGGAGTCAAAGAAAAGGAGCTACGCGAGCTGAACCCCGAGTGGGTGAAAGTAGACCCGCCCGTCGGAACCTACATTCGCACGAAGTAGCGTTGATAACCTTTAAGCTTCCCTTCGGCCTGAGCCGAAGGGAAGTTTTATTTTTGCACCTATGAGTTCGAGCAACCGATACGCCGGCCGGGGCGTTTCCTCAGGCAAAGAAGAAGTTCACCAGGCGATTGCCGCCATCGACAAAGGGCTGTTTCCGAACGCGTTTTGCAAAATTGTACCTGACGCACTGACCGGTTCGGCAGACCACTGCCTTGTCATGCATGCCGACGGCGCGGGCACCAAGTCGTCGCTCGCCTACCTCTACTGGAAGGAAACAGGTGACCTCAGCGTATGGCGCGGAATCGCCCAGGACGCCGTAGTCATGAACACCGACGACTTGCTGTGCGTCGGTGCTACAGGGCCCATCTTGCTGAGCTCGACGATAGGGCGCAACAAGCACTTGATTCCCGGTGAAGTAATTAAAGCACTTATCGAGGGAACCGAGTCCGTACTTCAGGACCTGCGCGACGCAGGCATGGACATTCAAAGTACGGGCGGCGAAACTGCTGACGTGGGCGACCTCGTGCGCACGGTAATTGTCGACAGCACGGTAGTGGCACGGATGAAGCGCAGTGACGTCATCGACAATGCTCGCATTGCTCCCGGCCAATTCGTGGTGGGCCTCGCCTCGTACGGCCAAGCCACCTACGAACGCGAATACAACGGTGGAATGGGTTCGAATGGACTCACTTCAGCACGCCACGACGTATTTAGCAACCTCTTGGCGCAGCGTTACCCAGAGAGCTTTGCGCCCGAGACTGATTCGGCCCTCGTTTATTCCGGGACCAAGCAGCTCACCGACGCCGTCGTTGGTAGCCCATTGGATGCCGGCAAATTGGTGCTTTCTCCGACCCGAACCTACGCACCGGTGATGATTCCGGTCATTAAAGAGCTCGGAGCGCAGCTGCGTGGAGCCGTGCACTGCAGCGGCGGTGCCCAGACCAAGGTGCTGCACTTTCTGAAGCAGGGCAAGGTGGTCAAGGACCAGCTTTTTGCGGTTCCGCCCTTGTTTGACCTGATTCAAAAGGAGTCCGCGACCCCGTGGCGCCAGATGTACGAAGTTTTTAACATGGGACACCGCATGGAGCTCTACGTCGACAGCCTTCAGGCAGCAGAGCAGGTCATCGCTATTTCGAAGCAAATGGGCGTCGATGCCCAAATCGTAGGCCGCGTGGAGGCCTCAGCAACCCCCGAGGTCGAGGTGCACGCGCCCGACGGAATTCACACCTACCGCCGCGCATGAATCTTGTAGAGAAACTCCAGGCCATCTGGATTCGGCACCAGGACGTGCACGACCAGCTTATGACTCCCGAGTTGGCGGCGGATCCTGCGCGGTTTGTTCGCCTCAACCGCGAGTACAAAGAACTCGACGAGCTCGTCCAGGCCCGTGCGCGCTACCTTGAGGCGCTCGCCAACCGCGACGAGGCCCAACTCATGCTCGAATCCGAAAAGGATCCCGAAATGCGCGAGATGGCCCAAGACGAATTCGATACGGCCCGCCAGCGCATCACAGCCCTTGAGACCGAGATCAAAGAACTACTCATTCCCAAGGACCCCGAGGATTCCAAGGATGCCGTTCTTGAAGTTCGCGCGGGTACGGGCGGGGACGAAGCCGGACTCTTCGCAGGCGAGCTGCTTCGCGCCTACCTGCGCTTCGCCGAAGAAAAGGGCTGGAACACCGAAATGCTCAGTCTCACCGAAGGTTCCGTGGGCGGAATCAAAGAAGCCAGCGTTCAAATTCGCGGCGAGCAGGTATACGGAATCCTCAAGTTTGAGAGCGGAGTGCACCGAGTGCAGCGGGTTCCGGCCACCGAAAGCCAAGGACGCGTGCACACTTCGGCAGCGACGGTAGCGGTACTGCCTGAAGCCGACGAGCTCGACGTGCAAATCCGCGATGTGGACATTCGCAAAGACACCTTTCGCTCGAGTGGGGCAGGGGGGCAGCACGTCAACAAGACCGAATCGGGCGTTCGGTTGACGCACTTTCCGACCGGTATTGTAGTGGAATGCCAAGATGGCCGTTCGCAGCACCAGAACTACGACCGCGCCCTTACCGTGCTTCGCGCGCGGATTTGGGACAAGGCCCGCGCTGAACGCGACGCCGCTGTTGCCGAACACCGCAAGTCGCTGGTAAGCACCGGAGACCGAAGTGCGAAGATCCGAACCTACAACTTTCCGCAGAGCCGGGTGACAGACCACCGCATCGGCCTCACCGTGTACAACCTGCCCGACGTGATGAATGGCGACCTCAAGACCCTCATCGAGGGCTTGCGCGTTGCCGACCACGCCGAGCGCCTCAAGCAAGGAGCTGACGAATGAACTATACCACGCTCTCCCAACGTATTGAAACCGCAGGCCACGGACTCTGTGTAGGCCTCGACCCTGATCCGTCCAAGCTGCCGGCAGGAACCGATTTGGCGTCCTTCTGCATCGGAATCATTGATGCCACGGCCCATGTGGCCATTGCCTACAAGCCGAATTTTGCCTTCTTTGAGGCCCTCGGTCGCCCGGGTTGGGACGCCCTCGATGCCGTGACCGCCCACCTTCGCCAACTGCCCCAGGAGCCCCTGCTCATTGCGGACGCCAAGCGCGGAGACATCGGAAACACCGCCAACCGCTACGCCCAGGGAATCCTTGAGGTCATGGGCTACGATGCGATTACGGTGGCTCCCTACATGGGGCGAGACAGCGTCGAACCCTTTATGCGCGCCGACAAGTGGGTAGTCGGACTCGGTCTTACCAGCAACCCTGGAGCCGACGACCTGCAGCAGCTCGAGCTTCGCGACGGGCGCAAGGTGTACGAGGCAGTAGCTGACACCTACCTGCAGTGGGGATCGCATGAAAACCTCATGGTTGTTGCAGGCGCCACGCGTCCTGAGGCACTTGGGGCACTGCGCGACCGGATGCCAGATACCTTCTTTTTGGTTCCGGGTGTCGGAGCCCAAGGCGGCAGTGCCGCCGAAGTAGTGCGCCACGGTTCTTTTCGCGGAAAGCCCGGCATGGGACTGCTGATCAACGCCTCACGGAGCATCATGTATGCATCCTCAGGTCGGGATTGGCAAGCCGCCGCTGCGACTGCAGCTGATGACCTCGCCCGCGAAATCCAAACAGCCTACCGTGGTTAAGCAAGGTCCTTTGCGCATCCTCGTCACTGGGGCCAACGGCCTTCTTGGGCAGTCCCTGCTCTACCTGGCTCAGGGTAGGCATGAACTACTTGCCACCGGTCGCGGTCCGGCTCGGGGCAACCACTTCGGATTCCCCTATGCGGAACTTGACACCACCCGCCCCGAGGACTTCGAACGCGTTCTGACCGAGTTTAAGCCGGACGTCGTGATCCATTCCGCAGCCATGACCCAAGTGGACGACTGCGAAAAGGAACCCGAAACCTGCCACCTGCTCAATGTGGATGCCGCGCGCTTCTGCGCCGAGGCCTGCGCGCGCCACGGGGTGCACCTAATCTTCATCAGTACCGACTTCATTTTTGATGGCAAAAACGGCCCATATGCTGAAGAAGCCGATGCGGCTCCGCTCAGTGTCTACGGGTGGTCCAAGCTGCACGCCGAAGAAGCGGTAAAGGCCAGTGGCGCCCGCTACACTATTGCGCGCACCGTCCTGGTAATCGGATACGTCCCAGGGCTCAGCCGCTCTAACATCATTCTGTGGGCCCGCGGAGCCCTGCAGCGCGGCGAACGCATCCGCGTCGTGGACGACCAAGTTCGCAGCCCAACGTGGAGCGTGGACCTCGCCGAGGGCTGCCTGCGCATTGCCGAACGCGGAGCCGAAGGTATCTACCACTTAAGCGGCCCAGACACCATGAGCATCCTTGAACTCGTCACACAGGTTGCAGAACATGCAGAGCTCGATGCCAGCCTCATTGACGTGGTGAGCAGCGAATCCTTGGGCCAGCCCGCGAAGCGTCCGCCCGTCACTGGATTTGACATCAGCAAGGCGCGAAAAGAATTGGACTTCAATCCACATTCGTTCCGCGCGGTCTTAGATGAGATACCTATATTTGGGAATCTTAGCTAAGCCCAATCACCAATGAGTAGCAACACACAGTCCTGGGGAACCCGGGTCGGTCTCATTTTAGCCATGGCCGGTAATGCCGTCGGCCTCGGAAACTTTTTGCGTTTTCCCGTCCAAGCCGTGAAGAACGGTGGCGGGGCGTTCATTATTCCCTACCTCATTTCGTTTCTTCTATTGGGTATTCCGCTCCTTTGGATCGAGTGGTCTTCGGGCCGCTTTGGTGGCTCAAGGGGTGACCACAGCACGCCGTTCATCCTCGACACGATGGGGCGCAAGCGCTTTTGGAAGTACTTCGGGGTATTCGGAATCTTTACCAATATTGCCGTAGCTGCATACTACACGTACATCGAGTCGTGGACGATGTCGTACGTCTTTCACTCCCTCAAACAAACGTTTAGTGGGCTAAGCCAGTCGCAGGTTGCCGACTTCTTTACAAGCTATGTCGACATTGGGCACAGCACTACAGGGATTCCGTACGAGGCTGTTCTATTTTACGTTTTGGTACTTGCGCTCAACACATGGATTCTCAGTCGCGGTCTTGAGGGCGGAATCGAGCGCGTGGCGAAAATTGGAATGCCACTGCTGCTCATATTTGGGGTCTTCTTGGCCATCCGCGCCTTTACCCTGGGCGACTCTGGGGCTCCCCTTGGATGCGCCGATTGCGACGCTATGCTCGGATTCAACTTCTTGTGGAATCCGCAGTTTGACTCGCTCAGCAATCCCAACGTGTGGTTGGCGGCTGCGGGCCAAATCTTCTTTACCCTTTCGGTCGGAATGGGAACGATTCACTGCTACGCCGCCTACGTCAAGCCCAAGGACGACATTGCCCTCAACGCAATGGCAGCCGGTTGGATGAACGGCTTTGTTGAAATCGTTCTCGGTGCAAGCATCGTAATTCCGATTGCTGTAGGCTACCTCGGTCTAGATTGGGTCAAAGAGAATGCTGGCTTTGCGATGGCCTTTCAGACCATGCCCTTCCTTTTTGGCAAGTGGGGTGCAGTCCTCGGAACCGTAGCCGGCGTCATGTGGTTTGGCCTCCTCTTCTTCGCCGGAATTACAAGTTCGCTCGCCATGGGCTCTCCGTGGGTCGGATTCATGCAAGACGAGTTCAAGTTCAGCCTCAACAAGGCCGCCTGGTCGTTTGGACTGGTCACATTGATCGTAGGTATGCCTACCGTGCTCTTCTACCAAGAAGGCGTCTTTGACCAATACGACTACTGGGCTGGTACAGTAGGACTCGTGTTCTTCGGCCTGGTCGAAGCCATCCTCTTCTCATGGGTGTGGGGCGTAGACAAGGGCTGGGAAGAAATCAACCGCGGTTCCGACATCACCTTGCCTAAAATTTACAAGCCGATCCTTAAGTACGTTACCCCGACCATTTTAATGTTGGTCTTCGTACTCAGCCTGATTTCGCCCAAAGGCAACGACTGGAAGGGAGCCATTACCAACGGTTGGGAATTTGATTCCTCAAGTATTATTGGCCAGCTTCAAAACGTGGACATCAAACACAACCGTCAAGCTTGGGCCAACTACTTTGAATCTGAGGTCGCCGGAGTTGCAGACGTACAGCGGGCGGGTGACCGCACGTCGGTGCGCATTGTCGCCGAGGACGGAAGCTTCGCGGCCTACGAGTGGCCCGCCGACATTGAAGTTGCAGTTTCCACTGGGCAGGTGGTACGTGCCGGAGATCAAATCGCCACGGGCTTCTTTGTCAATAAGATCTTCTACAATCACCTAGCGCGTTTGCTCTTGGTTGCACTGTTTGTGTTCCTTTCGGTGCTCGTGTTCTCGTCCAACCGCCGTCGAATTCAAAACGCATAAGCCATGACAACAGCAGCATGGGCAATGATGCTCACCACCCAAGGTTTGGTTACGGTCATCACCGCATACTTTTTCTTTAAGGTTCTTCGGACTCCGCCTAAGGGAGAGCCGGATTCCTTTTCACAGAACGACCCTGAGTAATGGGGCGGCAACCCAAACCCTGGGTTGCAGACATCGTATGGGCGGGGTTCTTCCTCGCCCTTTTCGTGTACTACAGGTGGCACTCGATTCAAACGGCACCTGAGCCAATTTGGGCTTCGTTTCCAGAAGTGCCCCGAGCGGAGTTCAACGAACCCCAATGGCCCCGCGATCAGAAATGGGATCGCCACATCGTGGAATCCCCACAGATGGTTCGCTCCCGGGCCGTGGTTGCCTCAGACACGGTTTCGGACCAATGGCTGCGCGCCCAGGGGTGGCCCCAGTGGAAGGCAGAGGGCTTCGTTCGCGATCGGGAGCGTTGGGGGGGTGTCGATTCCGCCCTGTGCGCGCGATGGGACAACCGCTCGGAATTTGATTGGCTGCTGTACCCGCCAAGTCCCCTCGACCTAAACAGTATTTCAGAAGATGCACTGTATGCCCACCCATTGTGGCGGGCGCCTCAGGTACGCGCGGTCCACCGGTTCCGCAGTAGGGTTCGTCCGTTGCGCAACTGGGACGAGGTGTTTGCCTTGGCTCCCTTCGATTCCGCACAAAAGGCACGATTAACAAACTACTTCTACGTGGGTAATTAGTTGTACATTTGCAGCCCAAAGAGAGGAGGTGTCCCCATTATGCTAGTAGTACAAGTTAAAGAAGGTGAAGGAATTGATCGCGCGCTAAAGCGTTACAAGCGAAAGTTCGACAAAACCGGCACGATGCGCCAGCTGCGCAGTCGTCAGCAATTCACCAAGACTTCGGTGAACCGCCGCAAAGAAATTATCAAGGCAGCCTACGTTCAGGGTCTTCGTTTGAAAGACGCCGAATAAGCTGGTCCATGACCTAATTTAAGCCTCGAGAACCCTCGGGGCTTTTTTTATGCTCGAATCCTTCACGAACTACCTCCGCTGGGAACGTCGCCGTTCCGAAGCCACCGTAACGGCCTATGCTTCAGATGTGGCCCAATGGCTTCTCTTTGCCGAGCACGCCCTCGGCATGCCCGGTGCAGAAGGTGCAGAGCGTTCCCATGTGCGTTCATGGGTGTCCGAACTCATTCAGACAGGTTCAAATGCCCGATCGGTAAACCGCAAGTTGAGCGCATTGCGTACCTTTTATCACTGGCGTATTGCTGCGGATCCGACCTGTGCAAATCCTGCGCTGGGGGTTCCCCTTTTGCGAACGCCAAGTAGAATTGTGCGCGCACTGTCTGCTCCTGAGGTAGAGGCGCTACTAGACCCCAGTGCATTTGAAGACGATGCGGTGGGGCGCCGCGATCAGTTTATCCTACTGACGCTTTACGCTACCGGCCTTCGTCGTTCGGAATTACTTCAATTGACCTATGCTCAGGTGCACGGAACCACGCTTCGCGTACTCGGCAAGGGCAACAAGGAGCGGGAGCTCCCTTTGCTCCCTGAGTGGACCGAGGCATTGGCGCGCCACCGCGCAGAGTGGGAGCCTATTAGTGACCTAGTTTTTTGCACGCCCAAGGGCAAAAAGTTAGATCCTCGTAGCGTGTATTCCGTGGTAAAGTCGTACCTTCAAAGAGCAAGCACGGCGGATAGCTTAGGTCCACATGCCCTTCGGCACACCTTTGCCACCCACTTGCTTGACATGGGAGCAGATCTTACGGTGATTCGCGAGCTTCTTGGGCACGCAAATTTATCGGCCACGCAAGTCTACACCCATGCGTCGGTGGAACAACTCAAATCGGTCTACCAACGCGCCCATCCCCGCGGCCGGTAGGGGAGGCGCCCTAACAAATCCTATTTATGGTTACAGAAGTTCGTGCGGTTCAGTTTAAAGCGAGCAACCGCCTCGTGGATTTTACCCACAAGCGCCTAGAGCGCATCAACCAGGTCTACCAGCGTGCAATGCACGCAACTGTGTTCTTTCGTATCGACAACAATCATCTGTCAGAGAATAAGATAGCGGAGGTCACTGTACACATACCTGGTGAAGATCTCGTTGTACGCAAAGAGGCTAAGACCTTTGAGAAAGCACTTAGTTTGGCAGTCGACCGGCTCCGTAGGATTGCCCGCGAAACCAAGGCGAAGACAAAAAAGTTGCGACGAGCTAGTTAGGTATTGAATTAATCAGATTTTTGTCTACATTTGCAGTCCGTTTGAAAAAGCGGCCGTGCTGCACGGGCAGCAACGTTCTTTTTCGCGCACTGCAGGGTGTTTAACCCCTAGGCCAGCATAGCTCAGTTGGTAGAGCTACTGATTTGTAATCAGTAGGTCGGGGGTTCGAGTCCCTCTGCTGGCTCAACTGCACTGCAGAGCGCGAAGTACATGTACTAAACTGTACAATGGGAGTATCGCATAGTGGCTATTGCAGCAGACTGTAAATCTGTCGCCTAACGGCATCGGTGGTTCGAGTCCATCTACTCCCACAACAGCTTACCGCGGAAGTAGCTCAGTTGGTAGAGCATCAGCCTTCCAAGCTGAGGGTCGCGGGTTCGAATCCCGTCTTCCGCTCCACCGCCGATGTAGCTCAGGGGTAGAGCGTTTCCTTGGTAAGGAAAAGGTCGCGGGTTCAATTCCCGCCATTGGCTCAACGTTCACAGTACAGGTTTTATTAATCTCTCTTAACTCTCTAATACGCAATGGCAAAGGAGAATTTCGTGCGGAACAAACCGCACCTCAACATCGGTACCATTGGTCACGTCGACCACGGTAAAACCACCCTCACGGCTGCTATCACTACGGTATTGGCCAACGCTGGTCTTTCTAAGGCTCGTAGCTTCGATTCTATCGACGCTGCTCCTGAAGAGAAAGAGCGCGGTATCACCATCAATACGGCTCACGTAGAATACGAGACCGCAAACCGCCACTACGCTCACGTAGACTGTCCAGGTCACGCTGACTACGTAAAGAACATGGTTACAGGTGCTGCCCAGATGGACGGCGCAATCCTCGTTGTAGCAGCTACTGACGGACCCATGCCACAGACTCGCGAGCACATCCTGCTTGCCCGTCAGGTTGGTGTACCCCGTATCGTAGTATTCATGAACAAGGTTGACATGGTTGACGACGAGGAACTCCTCGAGCTCGTCGAAATGGAAATCCGAGACCTTCTTTCGTTTTACAAGTACGACGGCGACAACACTCCAGTTATCAAAGGTTCAGCTCTTGGTGGCTTGAACGGCGAGCAGGTTTGGGTTGATACCGTAATGGAGTTGATGAACGCAGTTGATGTTTGGATCGAAGAGCCAGTTCGCGACAAGGACAAGGATTTCTTGATGCCTATCGAAGACGTATTCACGATCACAGGTCGTGGAACGGTAGCAACTGGTCGTATCGAGACGGGTGTTGCCAACACTGGTGACGGTGTAGACATCATCGGATTCGGTGACGAGAAGCTCACTTCAACCATTACTGGTGTTGAGATGTTCCGCAAGATCCTTGACCGCGGTGAGGCTGGTGACAACGTAGGACTTCTCCTTCGTGGTATCGAAAAGAGTGACATCCGTCGCGGTATGGTTATCGCCAAGACGAACTCTCAGAAGCCCCACTCTAAGTTTAAGGCTGAGGTCTACATCCTTAAGAAGGAAGAAGGCGGTCGCCACACTCCATTCCACAACAAGTACCGTCCACAGTTCTACCTCCGTACCACGGATGTAACTGGCGAGATCATGCTTCCTGCTGGAACTGAGATGGTGATGCCTGGTGACAACTTGACGATCGAGGTAAACCTCATCGCACCAGTAGCATTGAGCAAGGGTCTTCGCTTCGCTATCCGTGAGGGTGGACGTACCGTAGGCGCTGGCCAGATCACGGAACTCCTCGACTAAGAGGATTCTGTTACGGGTTTGAGGTGCCCCGGAATTCCGGGGTACCTTTTCTCGTCTACGGGTGTAGTTCAAGGGTAGAATAGTGGTCTCCAAAACCATTGATGGGAGTTCGAATCTCTCCACCCGTGCAAAAGCTGACTAACGAACGAAACGAATCAAAGCATGGAAGCGCTCCGCTCTTACCTCCGCGAATCTTGGGAAGAATTTGCCCACCATACCACGTGGCCCACGTGGCTTAATCTGCAACGCAGTACTGTGGTGGTGATCGTCGCATCTCTTGTCTTCGCGCTGTTAGTCTTTGCGATGGATAAGAGTCTTTCGACTGTCCTCGACTTTGTGTACAATCTTTTGGCCTGATACGATGTCAACTGAAGGAATGAAGTGGTACGTGGTTCGCGCGATCAGCGGCCAAGAGAACAAGACCAAGGCGCACATTGAGCAAGAAGTTCAGCGCACTGGTATGTCTTCACTTTTGGGTCAAGTATTGATTCCCACTGAGAAGGTCTACCAGATTCGCAACGGAAAGAAAGTACTTAAAGAGCGCAACTTTTTCCCTGGTTACATCATGCTTGAGGGCATTTTGAGCGGTGAGTTTGTACACGTGCTCAAGAACATCCCAGGGGTGATCGGATTCTTGGGTGAGACCAAGGGTGGCGATCCAACTCCGCTGCGTGCTTCAGAAGTAAACCGCATGTTGGGTAAGGTAGACGAATTAGCTGAGAGTGCAGAGCAGGTATCAGTACCATTTGTACTCGGCGAAAGTGTGAAAGTGATTGATGGACCGTTCCGCGATTTTGTGGGCACGGTTGAGAAAATCCTTGAAGACAAGCGCAAACTTGAAGTGATGGTCAAGATCTTCGGACGTAAAACTCCGCTTGAACTCGGTTTCATGCAAGTAGAAAAAGAAAACTAACGGTGTGAGCAACCGATAGCCAAGCGGAGCTTCCAACCGCAGCGGCACTCAAGAAAGAATAGTAATATCAACAAACAATGGCAAAGGAAATCAGCGCGATGGTTAAGTTGCAGGTACGTGGCGGCGCCGCGAACCCGTCTCCTCCCGTTGGCCCCGCACTTGGTGCAAAGGGTGTCAACATCATGGAGTTCTGCAAGCAATTTAATGCGCGTACTCAAGATAAGCCGGGCAAGCTACTTCCAGTAGTAATTACGGTTTACACTGATAAGTCATTTGACTTCATCATCAAGCAACCGCCCGTTGCAGTTCAGCTTTTGGAAGCGACAAAACTTAAGAGTGGATCGGGTGTTCCGAACCGCAACAAGGTAGGCAAGGTCACTTGGGAACAAGTTAAGGCTATTGCCGAAGACAAAATGGTAGACCTAAACTGCTTCACGATGGACAGCGCCATGAGCATGGTTGCTGGTACCGCACGAAGCATGGGTCTCATTGTAACCGGTACCAAGCCACAAGCTTAATCCGAATAACTATGGCAACGATGACGAAAAAGATGAAAGCCGCGGTTGCGAAAATCCAGCCGGGCAAGTTCTACAACCTCGAAGAGGCTTCGGCCCTTGTGAAGGAAGTCTCCACTACCAAGTTTGACGGAAGTGTGGATTTGGCAGTACGCTTGGGTGTAGACCCACGTAAAGCTAATCAAATGGTTCGCGGAACGGTAAGCCTTCCACACGGAACGGGTAAGACCATCCGTGTACTGGCCCTCGTTACTCCAGATAAAGAAGCTGAGGCCAAAGAGGCTGGTGCAGACTTTATCGGTATGGACGAGTACCTCGACAAAATCAAAAACGGCTGGACTGATGTGGACGTAATCATTACGGTTCCCGCAGCGATGGGTAAACTTGGTCCTTTGGGCCGTGTCCTCGGTCCCCGTGGTTTGATGCCGAACCCAAAGACCGGTACAGTGACCATGGAAGTGGGCAAGGCCGTTCGCGAAGTAAAGGCGGGTAAAATTGACTTTAAGGTCGACCGCTACGGTATCGTTCACGCCGGTATTGGCAAGGTGTCGTTCTCAGCTGAGAACCTCCGCGACAATGCTGACGAGGTACTCAAGACCCTGGTTCGCATGAAGCCTTCAGCGGCTAAAGGCGCCTACATTAAGAGCATTACGTTGAGCCCCACTATGGGACCTGGCGTACCGGTTGAACCTAAAAACGCGTAAGCAGATTTTTACCCATGACGCGCGAAGAGAAAAACCAGCACATCGAGGACCTTATGCAGGTTCTTGAAGCGACCAACACTATTTACATTGCCGACACGTCGGGCCTCAATGCGGAGCAGACTAGCGACTTGCGTCGTGCTTGCTTCAAGGCTGACGTCAAAATGACGGTAGTAAAGAACGCCCTTCTTAAGAAGGCTATGGAGCGTTCGTCAAAGAATTTTGACGAGCTCTACGAAGCCCTCAAAGGAAACTCCAGCATCATGATTTCTGAAGTGAGCAATGCTCCTGCGAAACTGATCAAGGACTTCCGCAAGAAAGGAACGAAACCTCTCCTTAAGGGGGCCTACATCGAAGAGGCCATCTTTGTTGGGGACAACCAACTTGACGCCCTGGTCAACTTGAAGTCGAAGAACGAACTCATTGGAGACATCATCCTATTGCTGGAGAGCCCAATGAAGAACGTTATTTCGGCCCTTCAAGGCGGCGGTGGTCAAACCATTGCAGGCTTGCTTAAAACTCTTGAAGAGCGCAACGCCTAACGATTACGCACTCAGCTTCCAACTTGTGCATTTGTTTCATTTTTAATCAATATCCCAATCATGGCTGATATTCAATCACTTGGCGATTCTTTGGTGAACCTCACCGTTAAAGAAGTAAAAGAACTCGCTGACTACCTCAAAGAAACCTACGGCATTGAGCCCGCTGCTGCAGCTGTTGCTGTTGCTGCTGGTCC
>Ga0222714_10000692_pt1 | contig 38537 bp, 38 predicted proteins | sample C33_3DmetaG_FD_165048 | JGI IMG/M metagenome (GOLD analysis project Ga0222714, IMG submission 165048) | Estuarine water microbial communities from San Francisco Bay, California, United States - C33_3D | ecosystem: Environmental > Aquatic > Marine > Unclassified | place: USA: California...
GAAGGCCGCAATGTGATGTCCCCGGCGCGCAACTGGGTGTTGTCCAACACCCTCAGCTTCTAAGCTGGGTCGTTACTCCTAACGTCTGCCTTTCGAGGGCGGAGACCTCCGGGTCTCCGCCCTTTTTATTGCTAAAATTAATCCCGGGCGTGTAACTGAATTCCAGCCTAGAGGCGTCTCAATTGAACATCCATATCTACACCCCATGAAATCCACGCTCACTTTAGTCTGTATGGTTACCGCCGCCTTTTTGGCTGGTTGCGAAATGTCCGGCGTCTCCGGTCGGATCGAAGAAAAGTCCGCGGTCTTCAGCAGCCTCACCCCGGAGCAAAAACAGATCATCGAGGCCGGGGACATCGATCTCGGGTTCACCCCTGACATGGTGTATATGGCTTTGGGCAAACCCTCGATGTCTGAGGTCAAGGACAGTCCCGATGGCCCCGTGACCATGTGGACCTACAATCGGTATTACCCCAGCAATCGCGCCGTCTCAATCAGCGTATCCTATGCCAGCGGCATGCATGATGTCTCACCCAATGCTAGACCCTACGAAAACCGGCTGCGGCCCCAAGCTGATCAATCTCAACGCGGTTTTGTAGAAAATAATGGTCCCTCGATGGCACCGGAACCCGCCGACCTTCCGGCCGATACACTCTACGTGCTTTTCTTCAAGGGGCAGGTTTATGATCTTAAGCTGGCCAGCCAAGGCTAAGGCTGGGTTGGTTTACACGTATGCCCCGCGCGAAAACCAAATCTATTTCCAATAAAAAGGCCCTGATCCCCGTTCGCGCGGTGGACTTCGTGATGTATAACACGAAGGACATCAAAAAGACGCGGGCCTTTTATCAAAAGTTGTTCGGGTTTACGAAGGGGGAAGAATGGAATGATTGGTGGTCAGAGTTTGCCACCGAACCCCTGACGCTCTGCTTGAACGGGACCGAGCACGATCGTCACCCTGATTGGGATTGGAGCGGTCCGGCCTGCGTAGCCTTGGCGGTGGACGATGTGCCTGCAGCTATTGCCAAGTGCCACAAAAAGGGGGTCAAGGTGCTGATTAAACCGACCGAAACCCGGGTTTGCTGGATGGCTTGGATCGCAGATCCTGACGGAAACCGGATCTGCCTGCATTCACGCAAGGACGGAACCTCCGGGTAAATTACCACCCGACGGATGCGCACGAGTTGCGCGAATCGCCGGGTTGTAATGTGCCAACGCCCTGCCGGGCAGGAGAATTACTCCTTCCAATAGCCTTCGTAAAACCGGTAGCCATTGCCTTCTTTCACCCAGCGTGGATCAACCCATTGCGCGGTCGGAGTGGACGGCATAGCCCAGTGTCCGGACATCCATTCATAGCGTTGATTACGCCAGGTCCAGAATCCCTCTATCCAGACGTAAGCGGATGAAGGACGATCCGGACGTGCGATCGGCACATCTTTGCGCGGCGGCGGTGTCTGGGTAACAATAATCGTGCTGGTCGCTGCGTTGGATGCCGTGGCTGGTTGAGTTGTCACAACCACGGGCGATGAGGTGGTATCCACCGTTGAGGTGGGCGGGGGCGGGGGCGGAGCGGAAGTCACGTGGGATTCCGGTTGGGTGGCACAGCCGGCAATGAGGCAGATGGCGCCACAGACCAGAGATGCCCGACTGAAGTGAGTCACAGGGTGACTACGGGCAGATTGAATTGTTTTCATACCCAATTAGCAGACCCTCAAAATGCCCAGCGGTTCTCACTGGATCGAAAATTAACTGAAGGAGGTGGTAACCCGATAGATCAGCGGCGTTTCTTGAGCAGCACCAATCCGAGGAATACCACGGCCAATACCGCAGGGAGGGCCGCCATTCGACCCAAGGTTGCCAAACCGGCATCGGCTTGCAACGCCGCCCATTCCGTCGCCGACAGGTCGGTGGCGAAACGGCCGCCTAGTTTGGCCACGATACCTTCGTCGTAAAAACGTCCGATCACCGGCAGCACGAAACTCACACTGAGCATGCCTGCGCCGCCCATGATCGCGAGGCCGAGTGCCCCGGTCTTGGGAAAGTTCTCGTTCACATATCCCAGCATGGTGGGCCAGAAGAAACAGACCCCGAGGGCAAAAATGGTCGCCGACCCAAACAGCATGACGCCGCTCGAATGACTCATGGCATAAAGCCCCAAGGCGCTCAGCACCGCACTGACCAGCAGCATCCCGGAAGGAGCCAGCCGGTGCACAAACACACCGGCAAACTGACGCCCCACGGCCATCAGTCCGGTAATCCAGACCAGCACGAGGATGCCCGAAACCCCGGCATTGGTCAGAATATTTGGGATCCATTGGCCCGGCCCGAGCTCGGTTGCCGCGGTCAACAGCATGCAGACCACCATCAGCAGGAACATCGGCCGCACGCAGGCACCAAACATGGCCCCGGTTGAAACTCCGGACTCCACTCGCTCGGTGCGCGGGAATGACTGGCCTAAAAACATGAAACCATAGGCCACGGTGGGCACCAGCATGGCGGCAAATTGGACCTTCCAACCCAGGCCGGCGTGGCCGAAAGCAAAGGCCAGCAATCCGCCGATCACCACCCCACCGGGAAACCAGACGTGGAAATGATTCAGCTTCGTTGTTTTGTCTTTGGGATAAAGGGCCGCAACGAGCGGATTACACGCCGCTTCCACCGAACCGTTGGCAATGCCGAACAACAGTGTGCCGGAATATAGGCTCCAATAATCCCAGGCAAAAATCGTGAGTAGGATGCCGCCGAGATGGCCAAAAAATGCGAGCCCCGCGATCCGCTTCATGCCGATGGCATCGCACAGGGGTCCGCCAAATAGCATGGCCAAGGTAAAGCCCCAGAAGGCCGTGCCGTTGATCCACCCAACCTGTTCATGGGTGAGTTGAAATTCCGTGGCCCAGGCACCCGCGGCTTCGCCGCGCAGTGCAAAACTCATGGCCGTGACAATCAAGGCGACACAACTCGCCGCAAATAGTCGGGAGACATTCATATCGATTGGGGTATGGGGTTGGCGGTCCCGTGACCGCAGGGGGAAAGCATCCCCAGAACAGCAAATCCCTCGTTCACTGTCGAAGCGGAAATCGGAACAGAAAAAAGGCGGCAAGTCCGATGACCGCCGCCGGAAATCAAAAGTGAACCCGGAAGATTAGCCTGCTGCCAGGCTCTTGAACTCGGATACGACGCCCTGCAAGGAACCCTTGGCATCGCCGTAAAGCATGCGCGTGTTGGGCAGCAGGAAGAGTTGGTTTTCCAGTCCGGAGAAACCCGTGCCCTTGCCGCGCTTGAGACAGATCACGGTGCGGGCCTCATGCGCCTTGATGATCGGCATGCCATAGATCGGTGAACCCTTGTCGCTGGAAGCGGCGGGGTTCACCACGTCGTTGGCCCCAATCACGATCGCAACATCCATCGTGGGCATAAGTGGATTAATCGAATCCATCTCGACCAGTTGCTCATAAGGCACGTTGGCTTCGGCGAGCAGCACATTCATGTGTCCGGGCATACGCCCCGCCACCGGGTGAATGGCAAACCGCACCTCGGCACCGTTGTTTTCCAACATCTCACCCAATTCGCGCACCACATGCTGCGCTTGGGAAACCGCCATGCCGTAACCGGGAATGATGACCACCTGCCGAGCGGCTTCGAGCACCGCAAACGTGTCCTCGGCCGAGATCGGTTTGAGTTCGCCCTGCACCACCCCTGCCGACGCTGCACCCGTGCTCGGAACCGGTGCAGCCCCAAAGCCGGAGAAGAGCACATTGGCGAGTGAACGGTTCATCGCCTTGCACATAATGGCGGTCAGGATCACGCCACTGGTGCCAACCAAACAGCCGGCGACCACCAACACGTTGTTGCTGATCACGAAGCCGGCGGCACAGGCCGCGACACCGGAAAGACTGTTCAGCATCGAGATAACCACCGGCATGTCACCCCCACCGATCGGCATGACCAGCGTCCAGCCCAATACGAGGGACAACGTGATAAATACACCGACGGCCATTAGCTGCACTTGGGGATCACCCGACACCACGTAGACAATGCCCGATAGCACGGTAAGGACGACGAACAGACCGTTCACCAAATGCTGGCCCCGAAACAGGATCGGTCGGCCGCTCAACCATTCCGCCAATTTGCAGAAGGCGTAGATCGAGCCAGTAAAGGTAATGCCACCGATCAGGATGGTCAGATAGATCACCGCCGAGGTGAAGGCCGGATGATCTGGCATCACGGTGCCGCCGCGAATGCGGCAATATTCCGCCGCTCCGACAATCAGCGAAGCCAAACCGCCAAAACCATTCAACAGCGCAACCATTTCGGGCATCGAGGTCATCTTGATCAATCTCGCGCAGGCGAGGCCGATCACAGTGCCTGCCACCAAACCGACGACGATCCACTTGTATTCGATCACGTTGTGGTCGAGCAGCGTCACGACGATGGCGATGAGCATGCCGATGCCTGAGATCAGGTTGCCTTTGCGGGCCGTGCCTTGACGCCCGAGCATTTTCAAGCCGAGCACGAACAGAATCGATGCCAGGATATACGCCGAGTTGATCAAGATCTCGCGAGTTTCATTACTCATGACGAACCCTCCTTCTTCGCTGGGGCCGTATCTTTTTTCTTGAACATACCGAGCATGCGGTCGGTGACAAAGTAGCCGCCGATCACATTGATCATCGCGAGGGTAACCGCCGTGGTGCCCAGCACCGTGGTAACCCAGGATCCGTCATCGGCGCCGGCCACAATCAAGGCGCCGACAATGGTCACGCCTGAGATAGCATTCGAGCCCGACATCAGGGGGGTGTGCAGCTGGGACGGGACCTTGGCGATAAGTTCAAAGCCGAGAAATCCGGCGAGCGTAAAAATAAAAAAAAGAAGAATCAGTTCCATGAAAGCGTGGGGTTAGGATTTGGACGCAAACTGCGGGTGCACGATCGCGCCGCCGTGGGTGATGAGACAGCCCTTGAGAATTTCATCCTCCAGATCTGCCTTCAGTGACTTGGCTTGCTCATCCCAGAAATGGGTGAACCAAGCGGCATAGTTGGCGGCGAGCACCTGGGTCGCGTGGTGACCCACCGTGCCTTCCAAACAAGGATGCCCAATGATGATCACCCCGTTGTCGGTGACCACATCTTCGCCGGCTTTCGAGCCTTCCACATTACCGCCACTCTCCACCGCTATATCCACCACCACACTGCCGGACTTCATTCCGGCGAGCATCGCCTTGGTCACGAGCAGGGGTGCATTGCGGCCAAAGAGTTTTGCCGTGGTGATCACGATATCCGACTGGGCAATGATCTTAGCCATTCCGGCTTGTTGCTTGGCGACTTGCTCGGGAGTGAGGGCTTTGGCGTAGCCCCCGGCGGTCTGACCGGTTTCACCGAGATCGATTTTGACGAACTTGGCCCCGAGGGAACGCACCTGCTCTTCCACCACCGGCCGGGTATCAAAAGCCTCGACGCGAGCGCCGAGCCGTTTCGCCGTGGCAATCGCCTGCAAACCCGCGACGCCGGCCCCAATCACAAAGACTCGCGCCGGCAAAATCGTGCCCGCTGGCGTCATCATCATGGGCAAAGCCATCTGCTGACGTTGAGCCGCCTCGATCACCGCCGCGTAACCCGCCAAACTGGCCTGTGAACTGAGCGCATCCATTTTCTGCGCCAATGTCGTGCGCGGAATCATTTCCAAACTCGCCGCACTGACCCCAGCTTGGACAAAGGCTCCGATCAAGTCGGGTTCATTAAAAGGGTCGAGGAAACTCAGGTGCCAGGCACCCCGTTTCATTTTGGCCACTTCCGCCACCGCCGGTTTGCGCACGCGTAAAACCAAATCCGCTGAAGCCAAAGCCGCATCGTGATCCGCGGCAAATTTGACGCCTGCTTTTTCGTAATCGGCATCGACATAGTGGCTGGCAAGACCGAGTCCGGGTTGGACGTGAACCTCGAGACCCAACTTGATCAGACCGGCGGCACTAGTGGGAGTAAGCGCCGCACGAGTCTCACCGGGAGTGGACTCCGCAGTAACATAGCATTTCATACGCAATTCTAGGGGGTTAAAGGAACATTGGACCCTACCTTCAACGCAGACTGCTTCAATGCCATTCACACGTCGAGGCCGTCCCATTGTGTCATGTTGCCCAGCGGGCAGATCATTTACGCGTTTGCGTCACCAAGCGGGATTCGCTTCGTTTTGGGTAAAACCACATGCAACGCACTCTCGTTAAAGACGCCCTCAACTCCACCGGCCCGATCGACACCATCCTACTGCAGGGTTGGGTCCGCACTCGCCGCGATGCCAAGGCATTCTCATTCATAGAACTCAATGATGGTTCCTGCCTCAAAGGCATGCAGGTCATCGTAGACGCAACGCTCCCCGACTATGCAGCGGTCAACCGCGCCAACACGGGCGCATCCGTCTCCGTGCGGGGCAAACTCGTCGAGTCCAAGGGCGGAGGTCAAAAATGGGAAGTAATCGCCGAGACCTTTGCCGTATTGGGCGAGGCCGATACTGACTACCCGCTGCAGAAAAAAGGCCATACCATGGAATTTCTCCGGGAGATTGCGCACCTGCGCCCTCGATCGAATTTGTTTGGCGCCGTGTTTCGGGTGCGCAGCCGGCTGGCCTATGCGGTTCACCAATTTTTTCAGGAACGGAATTTCCACTACGTGCATACGCCGATCGTCACGGCCAGTGATGCTGAAGGTGCAGGGGACATGTTCCGGGTCACCACCCTCGATCTCGCCAACCCGCCCAAAACTGAAAATGGCGAGATCGACAATGCCGAGGACTTCTTCGGCAAAAAAACTTTTCTCACCGTGTCCGGGCAACTGGAGGCGGAGATATTCGCCTGCGCCCTCAGCAACGTCTACACTTTCGGACCGACTTTTCGGGCGGAAAACTCCCACACGTCCCGCCACGCATCTGAGTTTTGGATGATCGAACCCGAAGTCGCTTTTTGCGACCTGCAAGGGGACATGGACCTGGCCGAGGATTTCGTGAAATACCTCATCCGCGACATCCGCGAACAATGCGCCGGTGATTTGGAATTCTTCTCCAAGTTCGTGGACAAGGATCTGCTTACCCGCCTCGACTTCGTGTTGGAAAAACCTTTTGTCCGCTGCAGCTATACCGAGGCAGTGGAAATCCTTGAGCAGAGCGGAAAGACTTGGGAGCATCCCGTCGCTTGGGGCGACAATCTGCAATCGGAACATGAACGCTACCTGACTGAGGAACACTTCAAGTGCCCCGTCACGGTCTACAACTACCCGCGCGCCATCAAGGCGTTCTACATGCGGCAAACTGACGGTTGTGCACCCGGTCGGGAAACGGTCGCGGCCATGGATCTGCTGGTGCCGGGCATCGGCGAAATCATCGGCGGCAGCCAACGCGAAGAACGACTCGACAAGTTGAAGGCCGGCATGGCCCTGCACCATCTCGATGAGAAAAATTATTGGTGGTATCTGGACCTCCGCCGTTACGGCAGCGTGCCCCACGCCGGGTTCGGCCTCGGCTTTGAACGCATGCTGATGTTCGTCACCGGTGTCGCCAATATCCGCGATGTCATCCCATTCGCCCGCACGCCGGGCACGGCGGAATTTTGACACCTGCAGTGAGGCCGCGTTAGGGAGTAACAGATTAGCCAAAATTCATTATTCCGTGCGTCACATAATCTCCACTGATAATGACCTGTCCACGACTGCATTTGTAGAGTAATCCCGTAAACAACGGATAATTACTCTCCTAAACCGTGCATGGCGCGGCCCATATAAAAAGCATCCACATTCAACTAAACGCATCGAAGGCCACTTATGAAAAAATTATTACCCTTGGCCGTCGGTATGGCTGCGTGCCTGCTGGCTGCTATCCCTGCGACCGCCCAGTCACTCATTGGTGCCTGGACTTATGGTGATACCTCGTCGCCGACTTCAACCGGCACAGGAGTGTTCGTGTTTTTATCCAATGGAGCTTATTTTCATGCCGAAAGTGACAACACCGACGATGGGGCCAACGGCATGGATGGAGTGGAACGTGGCACCTACTCTTATAATGATGGCACCGGCACTTTCACTTTCAATTCAAATGCTGTTAACACCAACGGGGGCTGGGGGCTCTCTGATATGACTCCAGGGGATACCTTGGCTATAGATATCTCGGGCGATACTTTTTCCGTGGATGGCGGCGGTTATGATTTCACCCGCGTTACTGGTTCAAACAATTTGATCGGCGCTTGGACTTTTGGTGACAGTCTGAATCCGGATGCCAACGGAACAGGCGTCATCGTATTCATGGAAAATTTGGTATACTTCCATATTGAAACCGACAATACCGACGTAGATGGCATGAACGGGATGGAACGCGGCACCTACACTTGGAATCAAATCACCGGCGCATTCTCCTCGACCCAAGCAGTGGATACCAACGGACAATGGGGATTGTCCGACACCTATTCGGGCATGCTTGTCAGTGTCACGGGCAATACCTTGAATGCCACGGATACCGACGGACCCGGTTCCGGCACTTTCTCAGCCAGCAGGGTCTCAGCCGTGCCTGAACCTTCAACCTATGCTGTGATGGCCGGCGCGTTGGTTCTTGGGATCGCAATCCTTCGTCGCCGTATATAAAACTAAGATCTAATCTTCTTTCTCATAACAAAGGCTAGGTGGGCACCTCGCCTTTGTTGTTTAAAAAAATTGCGGCGTTCGGATGCCGCGCGGCACTCACTCCTTGGTGCTCGACGGTTTCTTTGAGCGGGGACGCTTCGGCGTTTTCTTCGCCTCGGCCTGCACTGGTTTCGCTTGAAGTGAGAGCTCACCTTTGGCGTTTTTGCTCAGCCAAAATGCCTCGCCGGCTTGATCAAGCGTCACGGGTTTCTCGCGGGCTTTCTCCGGCACTTTGAATCCCGTAGCCACTAAGGTCGCCAGCAAATCTTCCGTCGATTGATTGGTTTCCTTGGCGAGGGTTTCAAGATCGGCCGCTTGGGCGCCACCGCGGGCCGGTTTGAGCATTGGCCGCAATCGGGTCAGGATACCATCGGCACCGTTCGACTCACTCTTCCCCGAGTCATTCGATCCGGCATCGGACTTACCTTTCGGTTTCTCTGGAGCTGGATCTGACTTTTTCCGGCCATTGATCCAAACGCCGCCACGCTGATCTTGATTCAGCCACCACAATTCGTCGCCAATTTCAATGGGCGCAGCTTCCTGGTCCTTATCAGGCAGCGCCAAACCAAGGGTGACAAAGGCCGCCATCAGTTCCTGTTCAGAGCATTTGAAGGCACGCGTTAGAAAGCTTACGCTGCCGGCTCCCCCGGCATCATGCCGATTGCGCCGCATCTTGGGCCGAATCGCGTCCAATAGATCAGATCCTTCAGGCAGAGCCTTGCCAGTGAACTGCGGCTTGGCGGCTTCCTTGGGCTTGGATTTCTCTACAGGTTTTTCCGCCGGTTGCTTGGCGGTCGGTTTGGATTCTTCGGCCACCTCAATCGGCTGACCGGGCACGATTCGATACACCGGCATGGGTTTCTCCTTGGTGTTGATCCAGAGTTCGCCCCGGCGGTTGATATTTACCCAGAAGAGGTCGCCGTCGTATTCGAGATAGGCGGTCTTGGAATCTTCATCCTCCGGCATGACGAATCCGCACTCTTTCAGCGCACCCAACACGTCGGACTCATCGAAGCCCCATTTCTTAGCCAGAAAATCAACGCCCACCGACATGCCGGGACCACGTTGATTGCGGCGCATGTGCGGCCGGATGGCTTCAAAGAAGGTCGGGAGTTCATCTTCCTCGACTAATTGATCCCACTCATCCTTCGGCTCGTCATCATCCGCATCGGGATCCTGATCGCGGGAAGTATCCACGGGACTGCGGTAACCATCATCCGGGGCCACCTGCTCGGCCAAGGCGGTTTCTGGTTCCGTAGCCGGATTGGCAGCCATGCCTTTGAACTTGGCCTCAAACTCAGCGCGAATTTTGTCCGCTTCGGCTTTAGCGGCACTCGCGGCGGCATCTTCCAGAGTCCAGTCACGTTGGGTGGAACGTCGGGCCAGTCCATTGAAGGCCAGGGGATTGTCCGGAGGGGTGCGAAAATCTATCACCTCCCATTCTTCCTTACCCAGATCGTTAAGAAATTTTTCCAACATCGCGGGGGACGCAAAACCGCCTTTGCCGCTGGAGATGACCTTATATTCCCAAATTGCCATAAATGATGATGCTTCCGAAAGGTTTCAGGAATCCCAGATGGCAGGGGTATTGCCGAGCTAAATCTGGTTAAGTCTGACTAAGGCCGGGTGATCGCGGATAGAAACCAGCTGACGGTATAGGTGCTAAGTTGCCCGCCCGGGCCGTTAAGATTGAATTCAAAGGCATGGGTCGCCCAAGGCAGCTCGACGAACAGGTGCGGTCTACCCGCGGCTTCCAGTTGGGCTGCCAAGCGCTCGCTGTGACGCCGCCAGACCAACGTATCGATGGTCCCGTGAATCAAAAGGGTCGGTGGGGTGGTTTCCGTATCAACGTTGAGTTGGGCACTCGCAGAATGATACAGCGAAGCGCGTTCCTCATCGGGGGGTCCGCCCATATATTGGCGCATGAGCTTGAGTGAGTTGAGGGCATCGTCCTCGCGCGACACTGACCAGGCGAACGGCATGTCGTGCGGCGCATAGAACGCGATCACGCCACGAATGGACGGATCGTGAGCGGTGTAGCCTACCGCCGAGGCAATCTGGCCGCCAGCCGATCGACCGAATAAAACCAAACGCGTGGCATTAATCCCCAATTGATGCGCGTGCGACTTCAGCCATGCGATGGCTGCCAACACATCATCACGCTGGGCCGGCCATGGGTGGGCCGGGGCCAATCGATAATCCACCGCCACCACCGCATAACCTTGGGCGACCAACCAATCATCAAAACCTGTAATCTCAGATCGATCGCCGCTATCCCAACCGCCCCCATGCACCACGATGACGCAAGGGCACGGCTCGGATACCTGGGATGGTCGACGAAAATCCAATTTCAATCCCGGGGCATATTCGTGCGTTTCAACCGGGGCCACCGCCGGGATCGCGCGCACCAGACCGCCCAAAGAAAAAACCGGGCCGGTTGGTTTAACCGGGCCGAATACAGCAGCCAAACGATCGGGCAAGGCTCGGCCCACCAGACCTGCCTCCACCAGGGGTTTCAGGAAAAACCCCACCGCCAAAGCACACAGAAGCAGTCCCGGTATAGCCAACCCGACTGATTCGCCCCGGCTAACCCAGATCAATGCCGCCAAACCCAATGGCAAAAATGCGAGCAGATAACCGTATTCGCCCGCCATCAAAGCCAGCTTCCAATTCACCGCGACCGGCACGCGAAACACGGTCAGCAATGACAGACCCAAGCAAAGCATAGCCAATAGAAGTAACAGGAGCTTGAGCACCATACTTCTACTACGTGCTAAATACCGATAAGTTTGAAGCTATTTTCGGCGTGTGCTTGGAGTGTGGCCTGTTTGCATGGCGCTATGCGCCGGCTGGATCAACTACTCGCCAATCTTGGTTACTGTTCACGACGGGAAGCCCGTGACTGGGTCAATGCCGGGCGAGTCACCATCAATGGCAAAATAGCTGACGATTCCGGTCGCAAGGCCGAAGCTGCCAGCGTGCTGGTTGATGGTGAGCCACTCGACCATCCAGACGGGCTCCTGTTGCTGATGCATAAACCAATCGGTCTCGTTTGTTCGCACGATGAGCGCGAGGGGCCCAATGTGTATTCACTCCTGCCGCCACGTTGGCGGCAGCGTAATCCCCAAGTCACCAGTATCGGTCGGCTCGACAAAGAAACCAGCGGACTGCTTTTGTTGACCGACCAATCAGCCTTGGTTCATCGGCTGACGTCACCCAAACACAAAGTGCCGAAGGTCTATCGCGCCCAACTCGATCGCGAAACCCCGGCAGACTTGGCAGCCTTGTTTGCGAGTGGCACCCTGCAGCTCGACGGGGAGAAAACCTCGTGCTCACCCGCGGTGCTGCAAATGATGAGCCCGTTGGAGGCAGAATTGACCCTGACCGAAGGCAAATATCATCAGGTCCGGCGGATGTTTGCGACCCAAGGTTGCACGGTGACGGCACTGCACCGATTCAAGTTCGGCAGTCTGGAACTGGGCGATCTACCAGCCGGCCAATGGCGGGAAATGCCCTTGAGCCATTTTGATCCAGCCTGACTTCGCTCTACAATCAGTCTTGGCGGATGAGCCACTTTGCGAGAGCGTGCCCCCAACATGTATGATTTTCCTCTCAACGGTGCCCAGAAAAAGCACCTTCGTAGCTTAGGTCAGCAACTCGACCCGGTATTGAAGCTGGGGAAAGGTGGCCTGACGCCGGCCTTCCTTTCGGAACTGCAAATTCAGCTGCGGGCCAACGAATTGATCAAACTGCGCTTTCTAGGGCTCGATCGCACCGAAAGGGATACCCTATGCACAACGATTAGCGATGAAGGTCGTTGCGTCTCCTTGGGCACCATCGGGCACACCGCATTGTTCTACCGGCAACAACCAGACAAAGCCAAACGCACCATCACCCTACCCTAGGTTTTATTTTCCGTAATTGCGAATTACCCGAGTTTCGACATGGTGCCGTCTAATCCATTATTCGATGAAAACTCGTATTCTGTCCGTTAGTCTAAGTCTCGCCAGCACTGCGCTCCTTATGGGCGGTTGCAACACCGCTACCGGAAGCGAGTGTCCATAATCAGAGCGCACCCGGGCCTGCCGTTGGCACGGCACTGGGCACCGCCGTCGGCGCGGTCGGCAGTAATGTCGTGGGGGTAGTCACCGGTGCCGCCGAGGGTGCCGCTGCCGCTACGAAAGCCACCTTCACCAACGAGCACCGGATCGTGCGCTCATGGCGCACCGAGACCACTGCCGATGGCCGCACCATCCAGGTGCCGGTTGAAATCGAGGTCGATGAAAACGGACGGCCCATCGAAAAGAAATAAGCCACCACTAATAATTCGGTCGGGCCGGACACAAAAAAGCGCACCCCGCTGGGTGCGCTTTTGTTTTGGCCCTAAACTAGGATTTACCAGCCAACCTTACCCGCATTCTTGGTTTGCTTCGCAATCGAACGCTCCTCTTCCCATACGGTCAGGCCAGTCTTGGGCTGCACGAGGGACATCTGGAACGAATAGGTGTTCTGCGTCACCTTTTTGTTGCGGTCGGTCTGCTGGATCAGCTTCGCGTAGAGGGTGTAGTCAGGCACGAGCAACTTCTGCTTCTTCCCGGACTGCATCTCTTCGAGCTCTGCTGCCTCACTCGCGACCACCGCGCGCTCGCCCAGACCCATCGTGTTGGTGATGGCAATCTTGCCGGTTTGGGTGAGGGCCACCCGGATCTTTTTGATCAGGAGATCGGTATCGATCATCAGGGTGGTCGCGTTGATCACGCGATCAACTGCGAGCACGGCCGGGGTGCGTGGCGCACTGTCCAAGGCGCTGCTGGAAAGCAGCGAATTGACGAGTTGATCGGCCGCATTGGCCCAATCCTGCGAATTGATCGCAGAGGTGTTCACGGCTTCGGGACCTTGCGAATCAATGGTCCGGGTTTCGGTCACGGTTTCACAACCGGTGAGCAAAAGGGATGCACTGATGGTCAGTAGACCCAGCAGCTTGGTGGAAGAATTCATTTTCATAGTTGGAGATGGTTTTATTCGCGGAATTTAAGACGGAAATCCGCAGCGCGTGGTGTAACGGCTACGGTGGAGATAGTTTGAGTTTCACGTCCTTGAAGCAGGATGGACTTCCAAGTTTCATTGGGCGAGTTGACGGCCATGCCATCTTGATCAACCCATTCAAACTTGTAGTTCAAGGTGCGTGATTTGTTTTTCAGGTTCTCCACCGTGGCCTGGATCTTGAGCAAATTGCCCGAGACCGTGGCTTGATTGATGGAAACCACCCGGAAGGTGCCGGCCAACGTGTTATCGGTGATAATACGTTTGTCGGCGACGTAGCTGGGCGCTGCCTCTGACTGGGCACGTTCATACGTGTTCACGTTGGTGGAGCAACCCACCAACATCAGGCCGAGGCCCGCTGCGACCAAGGCCGCGGGTTTGGTAGTGATAAAATACTTCATGGATTTCATTTAAGAGCGAATTGTGAGACGTAAAGCGGAGCCGATGGTGACGCCGACTTTACATAAACAACATTAACTGATCCGGGTTCCACCGTGATCGTCTTTTGGGTTCCCCCGGCGGAGATGGTAAGCTCCCGGTTGGCCGGGGTGGCGATACGGGCATATTGGAATTCCTTGGGCAAGGAGTTCCAAGTGCGGGTATCGGCGATATTGGTGGCGGAGTTAATACCGCCCATGATCAAACCGGCCGCCAGACCGGCCCACATGCCACCACGATCTTCGGCCTGCTTCTGCACCACCGATTGAATGATGGCTTTGGTGGCGGTGGTAATGAGGGTCTTGGTGACAACCAGCGGCCACTCATTTTTGAAGTCATTGGCGATCACGCTGTCCATGCTGGCAACCGTCGACGTATAGACGATCGATTCACCAACGGCTACGCCCAAGGTAGGAATGTAGCTGTCATTATAAACCAGTTTGGGGAAGGATGCGCCCACATAGGCCAGCTTGCTGGTGACCAGGTAGGTGGGAATGTCGATGCGGGTCTGGTCACGTGTAGGTGCGGTGCCGGTCTCGAAGATGACGTAGGTTACATTTTCCGGGGCCTTACCTTTGGCGGCCATGGTGGCAGCCTCCAAATCAGTCGCTACATAAGTGTTTTCTGGCACCATGCTGGCAACGCGCTCGAACGACTTGCGCCCACGTTCCCAATCGGAACCGCCTTCACCCAACACGGTGTAGAACAAACCATCCATAAATACCGCGAACGGATTTACGTAGTCGCCATACGCCTTCATTGGGGCCAGCGAGGCATCCAGGGTGGATTGCAGCAGAGGCCCGGTCTTCGGGTCGTTCATTGCCTTATTGGAATCGTAGGAAGCAGATTTTCCCTCCTCGTCCTTGAGCTTACCTTGACGAGCTAGTTCCACTTCTTCCTGGGCAGCTGAAATCCGCTTTTCATTGGCCGACACCGCATCCCGTTGACGCTCCAGCGAGCGGTTCAGCTCGACGCGGGCTTTGTCCTTCTCACCCAGCGCAAGATAGCTCAGCGCCTTGTAGGCATTCATCATGACCTTGTCGTAGGAACGACCGCGGTATGGCAGGTTGGCTTGATTGGAAATGGCGGCACCAATTTCAGAGCCCACCTTCACTTTGGCTTCTTCCTCCCATTCGTTGACCTTAGTCTCAGCCTCGTCGAAGGCCTGAATCGAACGAGTATAATAATAGGCGTGAACTTCTTCCGGGGTCGGGACCACGGGCTCAGCTACAATGGGTTGCCCATTCTCATCGAGGGTCGGAGCGACCGCTTCGGCAGGAAGCGCAACCGGGGGCGGAGACACCATTTCCGGATCCGCCATACTGGCGGCCAGGAGAGTGGCTCCTTGCTCAAGACGGAGGAGGAGTTCGTCTTTTTTGCCGACATTGGCTTCGACCTGACGGTCAATCTGCATCACGGCCTCAGCGAGACTGCCACTCCGAGTGGCTTGGGTGAACTGGGCGGTTTGTTGGGTATAAGTCGCACATCCGCTGCCAACGAGTATCCACGCAAGGGCGCAGCTCGTCAGGGTTAAGGATGCCAACCGGCGGTGGGTGGTGCTGTTGCTTATATTTTTCATGCTGGAAACTGGAAGGTAACTTAAGATGAAACCGAAAAATTAGTCTTCGCTGTCGTCGACATCCTCGATGAGCCGAACCACGGCTCCACGGTCAATGCCGGTGTCTTCAACGATTTCGGCTTGGGAATATTGGGGCGTCACGCGGGTCACCTTTACTTTGCCCACATATACTTCCTCATGCATGACATCACCGGTGTCGGGATCGACCAGGTCGTCTCCCATTATCATCACTTCCCACACTTGGCCGACCTTGATCCCGGATTGATCATTGCGATTGATCGTCACGACTTGGTCCCGCTTGGCGATTACGCGCGCCGGATAAATGAAATCAACCGACCGCAGCGCCAATTTCTTGGCGAGTTCGCGGGTCGCCTGGTTGATGAGGTCATCACTGGCCTCGCCCACCCGATCCACCGTGTTTTTGGAGCGCGCTTCGGAATCGCGGACCTTCACGTTGATATTGGCCGTGCCGACGACGAGACCGGTGGAGCCGACCATAACCTTGGCCACCGCGGACGCTTCAACGGAACGCTGCATCATGGTCTTGCCGAGGGAGGCAAAGGTGCGGGTCTCCTGCCGGTCATTGAAACTGTCGACCCGGATGGTGAGCACATAATCGGCCTTGCTGAAGATGAAGGTGCCGCCAGTGGCGCCGGCTTCCTCCAACAACGCGTCTGCATCAGAACGATCATAGACATCGAAGCGACGGGTATTGACGATGCTGTCATAGACTTGGGAGTCCAAGGCTTGCAGAACTTGCTCAATGGAGAGCGAAACGCCTTGGGCGCACATGCGCTTGGCCACGGCCTCCGTGGAGGTGATCTTGGTGATCACGATGCTTTTCTTGCCACCGCCAGTCTGGGCGGTTGCGAATGGGGTGAAAGCCACCCCGAGGGCGAGTAAGGCGAGGAGAGGACGATAGAGTTTCATATTGGGAATATCTGAGGTTGGTGTCGGGTGTGGATTACCAATCGAAGAGTGAACGTTTTCCCACATTGATGGTGGGAGCGTCATCGGTATCCACCTTGAAGCCGCTGTTCTGCAGCATCGTGGCCTTGCCTTGAAGCACCTTGACTTGGGCATCGGTAAGTTTGGCCCCGTCTTTCAAGGTATTCATGAAAGCGGTGAGTTCCTGCCAACGGGCGAGGCCTTCGGGACTCATCTGCATGGCAATGGTCAAGGTCTGACCTTCGACCGCGTTGATGGTCCGCTCCCAAGTTTGGTATCCTTCGCGGCTAAGTCGGATTTTGCTCAAGCCGGGGCGAAGTTGGATTTTACCGGGGGCTGAACCCACCGCGACCCCGTCGACTTCGACGGAAACGTTGAGCGGAGCCACGGCCAGTTTACCATTGGGAATCGAAACCGTATTTTCCGGTCCAATTTGAACGTCGGGAATGTAAAGATCCGCCGTTTCAACATTGATCGTGATACTGACCGGACCCGCTTTACTGGCAGGGGCCGCAATACGTTTTTGGGCGATCTTGGCCCGGAGGGCACCAGCAATTTGAGTGGTCGCATCATCCAGCAGGTCAGCCAGAATAGGCTCCATGTCAGGATCAACAAATGCCACGGCCACCGTCTGCTTGGGCGCAGATGAACCGGGAGCCGCCACCGGCGTGGAAGGATCGGACGGAACTACCGTAAAGCCCGAATTGGCATGAACCGTATTCTGTTCAGTCTTCGTGGAGGTGACCACTCCGCCGGTGAGTGAACCTCCGGCATTGGCATCGACCACTTTATAGCTCAAACGCAGCGTATAAGTGTAATTGGCCAGTTGAACACCATAGGCGTTCACGTTGCGCTTCTGTTTGGAGAGACTGGTAATGGAGGCAGACAGGATATAATCCGCACCCATGCTCTGCGCCAGGCGCAAGGCGGTGGCTTGATCAGCCAGTTGGGCGGACAACGTTTCATCCGCTTGGTCGGCTGACGGATCCAATTGACGGGCGGCATCCACCACCAGATCGCGGCTCATCAAGCTGAATCCGACGTCCGTGAGTTTGGCGGTGAGTAAATCTTCCAGCACGGGAAGCTGGGTATCGTATTCCGGCCCGGCCCGGTTGGTTACAAATACGGCTGTATTATAAACGTTGTCACCGGAGGATTGTTCTGCGGCGTGGACTGGCACCGTGGCGATGCCCAGGAGCAACATCGCGATTATCATCTTCAATTTATTGATCATGGAGAATTCAGGTTAAATTCGACGATACACCCCCAAAGATCTGTGCAGCGGGGGTTTCGAAACACTTGGATTTCGGGCAAGTATCGTCAATAAGTCTCATTCCAAACGGGATATTTTCCCGGGCTATTGGAACAAGTCAGAGGGATTCCTACTTTCTTTTGAGCAGGGCTCGTTGATAAGCCTTGTTAATGGCCACATCGTAGCCGTTTTCCAGTTCCGGATAGATCGACATGGCAGCGGCCAATGCCTGCTGCAGCCCTGCCTCCTTGCCGTGGGTGACCTGTAAGTAGACCGCATAGTCATCCAAATCGTCAAATGACATGGAAGACGTCTTGGTGATGTATTTTTGCCCGCCCAAGGCAGCCACCGCACCCGCTTCCTTGCCTTTTTTCTTCATAAAACCGGAGGCCAGTCCGCCAAAGGGCACCTTCGAGGCCACGGCATTGCCGGCCATCCCTCCCGCCTTTTCCCCCGCCATCGCGCCAAGTTTTACGTTGAATGTTTTCGTCGCCCACTCGGTCAGTTCGCCGGTCTCGTTATAGGGTAAAAGGTATTTGCCCTTCGTGTTAGGCTTGGGCGTGGGAGCTTCCAAGGTGATCGAGTATTGCGCATACTTGGTCATCAATTGCAGGGCCTTGCCCAAGACAACCTGGGCTTTGATGACATCGGCCATGGTATCGGCGGCACGCAGGGCAACCGGAGTAACGGACAGAATGAATACGGCTAAATAACGAAGTGCTGGTTTCATGAACTGATTTGTTGAGTGGTGGAAAAACTCCTCCCCCGGGCATGGCCAAGGGAGTCAAAACAGTGCTTGAGATAATGAGGCTAAAAACATGAAGCAAGGCCCCAAGGTGCCGCGCCATACGCATACTTGCGTAGAGGTGTTGGCTGGAGCCCACAGTTGACTAGCAGGTCGCCAAGAGTTTTAATCAGGCCAATCGCTTCCGACGAAGCCAATCGCAACCCTCAACCACGGACCCATCATGACCCAAATTGTCATTACCATTTCTTGTCTGCCCGTGGCGGTTGCCTGTCGCGCGTAATTATACGCGCACTTCTACCAATGAGTAAGGCCGCCGCTCCAGGCGGCTTTTTTGCACCCACCACAACGATCTGGGTGCACGCGCCCCGTCACGGTTGAGCGCTTGTTTTACCACTCATTCTTTCCCTTTTCTCCGTTTCCTACGATGACTCTCTCTTCTCTCGGCTGGGATGATGCGCATGCCGCAAATTTTCAGCCCTATCTCAATTCAGATTTTCAACCCGCCCGGGTGGCCCGCGCGCATAAACATGCGTGCGAAGTGCTCATCCCGTCCGGTTTGTTTCCCGCGGCCTGCACCGGCCGCTTGCTGCACGAATCCCTGACTCACGCTGATCTACCGGCCGTCGGTGACTGGGTGGTGGCCCGGGCCCGTCCCGATGGATCCCGTTTGGACATTCATGCCGTGCTACCCCGCCGCACCAAATTCTCCCGACGGGCGGCCGGTGATCGTGACATCGAACAGATTGTCGCCGCCAATGTGGATACGGTGTTTCTCGTATCCTCGCTGGACGATAATTACAATCTGCGCCGGATCGAACGCTACCTCATCATCGCATGGGAGAGTGGCGCCCAACCGGTGGTCGTTCTCAATAAGGCGGATCTTCATTCCGATCCATCCACGGCACAGGCCGAGGTAACCGCGGTAGCCCCGGGTGCACCGGTCATCGCACTCAGCGCACTGGACGGCTCCGGCATCGAAGCCCTCGCACCTTGGTTGACCCCCGGGCAGACAGTCGCCCTTTTGGGTTCATCCGGCGTGGGCAAATCCACGTTGGTCAATTGCCTGTTGGGGGCGGACATTCAGGACACTGGAGGGGTCAGTGAAGCCAACTTCAAAGGGCGGCACACCACCACCCGACGTGAACTCCTGGTCGCACCCTCCGGCGCGCTGGTGATCGATACCCCGGGGATGCGCGAGCTGCAATTCTGGCCGGCCGATGCAGCCGCGGTGGACGATACCTTTTCCGACCTCTTGGAAATTACCCGCCAATGCCGGTTTCACGATTGTCGCCACAACGGTGAACCCGGTTGTGCCGTGGTGGCGGCGCTCGATTCGGGCGAATTGGACGCGGCGCGCTGGGACAGTTATCTGAAACTGCAACGCGAACAGGCCTTCGCGGCCCGCAAGGCCGACGCCAGTTTGGAACGAGTCGCCAAGCAATCGTGGAAAAAACTCACCGCCCTGGGTCGCGAACGCGCGCGTTGGAAACAGGGCGAGTGAACTGAGGCATCCATTCACCGGACACCACTATGATTGACGATGCACAGCCAACTTGCAAAGCTACGGGTATGTTCACAATCATCGGTGGTGACGGTAAAGAGTATGGTCCCGTAACCTTGGAGCAGGTGCGCAACTGGGTGGCCGATGGCCGGGCCAATCATGACACGCAGGCCAAACGCGCAGGGGATAAGCAGTGGCGCAGACTCGGTGATTTTGCCGAGTTCAACGAAATGGGCACTCTACAACCTCCGCGCGCACCCGATCCGACTCCCGCAGTCGCCTCGATTGTGCCCAACGGATCGATCCATGTGGATCCCAAGGCCTATGCGGATGATCTGATCGCGCGTGCGGGTAAACTCGATATTGGTAGTTGTCTTGAGCGCAGCTGGGAATTGTTGAAAGCCCACTTCTGGCCCATCGTGGGCACCACCGCGGGTTCCTTGATCATCATGATGCTGGCGAGCTTGGTGCCCGTCCTTGGCATATTCGTGGGGTTTCTCTTCAGTGGCATCTTCTACGGCGGACTATTCGCTTACTATCTAAAGACCATCCGGGGCAAACCGACTGAGTTTGGCGATATCTTCAGTGGATTCCAAATTGCGTTCGTGCCTTTGCTCCTGGCAACGCTCGTTTCCCAACTACTGATAACTGCCGGCATTCTGCTACTGATCCTGCCGGGCATCTACTTGGCCGTGGCCTACGCCTTCATCTTTCTGCTGATTGTGGACAAGCGATTGGAATTTTGGGCCGCGATGGAAGTCAGCCGGCGGGTTATCACCGCCCAATGGTGGCGGATGTTAGGCCTGTTGATTCTGGGCAGTATCATCGGACTGCTCGGGGTTGTGGGCTTGGTGATCGGTATTTTTATCACCATCCCCATCTATTACGGAGCCATCGCGTATGCATACGAGGATCTGTGTAATCCCCCGCCCAAACTGTAGCAGTTATTTGGCGGTTCCGTTCCGCTTGAGTAACGCATCGAGCGACAATTTCCCGGGACCAAAGCAAAAGATAATCAACGCAGCCAAGAGGAACAGAAACGGCGACGCCGAGGTGAATTTGTCAGGATCGCTGAAGATGGCCTGCACTGCTTCTTGATCAGCGGTGGCGTAGGCGATCACCATCACGAACATCAGCGGCACGGATACGATGCGCGAGCCGAGGCCAAGCAGGAGCAGTAATCCGCCCGCCGCTTCGGTCGTGCCGGCCAAGATGGCATTCACCTTGGGCAGTGGGATATTGAGGCTTTCAAAGAATCCGGCCGTGCGATCGAGGTGCATCAACTTGCCCTTGCCAGTGAGGAAGAACTGCCAACCCCAGAAGAGGCGGATGGCCAGGAGTAAAAAACACTGCAACTTGGTGCCGATCGAGATCAGCAGGGATTCCAATTTATTGTAGCCGGCTTTAGACCACGCGGTCGGTCAGCGATTTCGCGCCCCGGGCAAACAATGCCAGATTGGCCAGAAAATGTTTCACCAATGCTTCGTCCTGATCGCGTCGCCCACCGGCGGTATGAGGCGTGACGTAACAATTGGGCGTCGTCCAAAGCGGATGATCCGGCGCCAATGGTTCTGGATCAAATACATCGAGATACGCGTGACCCAAGCGGCCTGATAGCAAAGATTCGATCAAGGCTTGGTCGTCGACCGTGCTGCCGCGGCCCACGTTATAAAAGCGCGCCCCGCGCTTCACACATGAGAGCCGGCGGGCATTAACGAAGCGGTGCGTCGACGCGTTGTCGGGCAGGATATTGACGACATGATCGGCTTCACCCAACACGCTGCTCAGCTTGTCTTCCGCGATGATCCGCACGCCGGGCTCGCTCTTGGTTTGCCGGCGCACGGCGTAAATGGTCACGCCAAACGGCGCCAGCAACTCGGCCAAACGACGGCCGATGGCACCATAGCCCAGCATTAAAACCGTCTGACCCGTCAACAAGGTGGCATGATAACGCCGCGCTTCGTAATGCCACGAGTGATCGGTCAATTGATCCCGATGCGATGGCAGTAGATTGCGGCCAAGGGCCAGCATCATGGCCATCACGTGCTGGGCACAGGGATCGGCAAATACCTCTGACGCATTGGTGAAAGCGGTGCCGCGTTCACGCATGGCTTCCTTGAATTCCGCGGTATCAAATCGGCCGTAGCCCGCCGAATTCACTTCGATCCAGCGCACTTTCTTGGAAGCCAAACAATCCGTGATCGCGGGTTGGCCGAATAAAACGTCAGCCTGGGCCGTCGTGGGATCAGGCTTTCCGGCCTGCAGCACATTGTTGGAACGATCCGCGCCCCAGATCACAGTATGCGCCTGCGTGCCCTCGATCAGGATTCGCGTAGCCGCATCGTCAAACTTGCCGTTGCACCATATCGTCAAGGGCATGGTCACTCGCTTTCGTTGAAGCTGCAGAGCGCGTGCACATCAAATCCATCGGCTTGCAGGAGTTTCGATCCACCCAGTTCGGGCAAATCGATCACCGCCGCCACGCCCGTCACCACGCCACCGATCGAGGCAAAGAGTTTGGCCGCCGCCAGCAGGGTGCCACCCGTTGCAATCAGATCGTCCAGGATCAACACCCGTTGTCCCGGCTGACACGCATCGGTGTGGATCTCCACTGCGGCCGTGCCATATTCCAACGCATAATCCTGTGATACCGTTTCATAGGGCAATTTGCCCTTTTTGCGCACCGGCACGAAGGGCTTGTGCATCTGGTAGGCCAACGCACCGCCAAGAATAAATCCGCGCGCATCCACCGCCGCAATGATGTCGACCCCATGCCGGGTGCAATCCAATGAAAATGCCTCGACCATGACTCGGATTGTTTCCGGATTATTAAATAATGTGGTCACGTCGCGGAAATTAACCCCCGGTTTCGGCCAATTCCGCACGGTGCGGACGCAGGCCTTGAGATAGGCGGCAAGTTCGTCGGAGTTCATGCGAGATTCATGACGCCCGGCGACCGTGGCCCGCGCAAGCAAATCCGCGAATCGGCGCTCCCCGGTTCAGTTTTCTTTGGTCGGCTCAACCCAAACCTCGTGTGGCTGCGAGGCATTCTCGGGCGTCACGATGTGGGCATCCATGGAGAAAAACCGCATCCGCCCCTCCACCTCGATGCGGGCCTCAATCACATAGCGACGCTTGGCCGTGATACCACCATACGGATAGGGCAGTTCGAATTTCATCGGTGGATTGCCCGGATTGGAAATACTGCGTTCGGCCAGGATTACCGCCGGAGCATCCGTGCGCGTGATATCGAGTAAACGTATGGTCAGCACGGCCGTGGACGGCAGGGCGATTCGCGCCCGATACGATACCGTGCCGGTCATGACTGGTCGGTCCGGCCGGACCAACCCGCCGTCGGATGAACACCCCGCCAAAGACAGGGCCAACACCCCGATCATCAAAAAACCGGGGATGTTTTTCATATCAGTTCCTCCGAGATCATGGCCATGGCACGTAACTCTTCCACCCGATCGTTGATCGTCGTCAACAATTCCGTGTGTTCGCACGCCTCAGATTCGTCATTGTGCACTAAGCCACTGCCAAACGGGGCACGCTCGCCAGCCCGATCATGCCAGCGACTCCATACATAGCCCACAACCGCGGGATGGGCCACCGCCCGGGCCAGCCCCAGCCGACCTTTGCGTAACATGCGTTCAAGGGAAGTGGGGCCGAGTGAACGACGCGCGACCGGTTCATCATAAAACGATTTGGCGGCCCAACTAAAATCCCCGAGCAGGACCGGCCGGGCCAACGCGTCGGTCAGTTCCGTGTGGTCCACCAAGCTGGCATCGGCGTTGGTCGCACCTACCGTGCGCAGGGCTTCACTCACCGGACCACCCCACCGGCAGCCCAAGAAGAGGTGATTCGGCGCGGATAGACGAATTGCCGCACTTGTGCCCGTAAAATAGCGTTGGGCAAATTCGCGAACCCAACGGTCATCATCCCGCAGATAACCACGGGTCGTGATACCCTGCTCCTGTTTGGTCATGCCACGTAGGGATTCTTTGTTGGCCAGTTTCAACCCCCATGCTGCAGCTACTGCGGCAAGTTTGCCATCGTGCAGAGCCAGCACAAATTCCCAAGCCGCGTGGTAGGCAGCCAGCCCCGGCTCAAGACTCAGGCAGATTTGCAGCAAACCCGGCCGATCAGTTGCCGCGATCGGCGGCCAGCCAGGGTTGTCGTCCGACAACCAACCGATTAACTGCCGGTTTTCAGCCAGCGGCTCACAAACCTGGCCCGCTCGTTCTCGAGCCTGTCGCGGCCAATCAGCATTAAAGACATCCGGCAGACGCACCCCGCCCAAATTCAAAGGGGTTCCCGTGCTGGTGAAGTCGACCACCCGCAAGAAGGGCAACCCCTCTTCCAAGTATAGCCGGTCACTGCCACAGCCGAGTGCATTGAAACCCCAACTGCGCAATCGCGCCGCCGGGTCGTGGGTCGCATCGGGATCCGCCCCGACCCCATGCACCCCCTTGGCAAAAAAGGGACGATCCATAGGGTCGATGAGCCACCACTGGCCCGCATGCGTGCGGCCAAGTCGGAAATAGCCGGAAGTCCCCCGCAGGCTCTCCCGTTTAAAATCATCCAAGGGGTCGCTGGATAAAGCCATGCGCCGCGAATGTGCAGGCGCGGGGCAAAAATGCAAAGCACGATTGCCGCGAGTCATTCAATCGTTTTGCCTGCCGCAGATGACCCCACCCCGCTTCGATGAACTGATGGCCCGTTTCGCCAAACTACGCGTGGGTGTAATCGGTGATTTTTCCCTCGATCGCTATTTCGATATCGATCCTGACCGTGCCGAGATTTCCATCGAGACCGAACTGCCGGTGCACAACGTCACCCGGGTGCGTTGCCAACCCGGTGCGGCGGGCAACATCACGCAGAACATCGCGGCGCTGGGCGCCACCACGCTTTGGCCGGTGGGCTACTGCGGCGACGATGGCGAAGGGTTCGAGCTGCGCCGGGCTCTCGGCAAAATTCCCGGGGTCAATCTCACCCACTTCCAAACTACGGCCAATCGGCAGACCTTTACTTATTCGAAGCCGCTATTGCATCGGCCGGATCACAATCCCGAGGAGCTTTCACGCCTCGATATCAAGGATTGGACGTCGGCCCCCATGGAAGTGGAGGTTCAGCTGATCGCCAGCTTGCGCGAGCTCGCGCCGGGGCTCGATGCCCTGATCGTAATGGATCAGGCCGGCGTCAAAGGCATGGGTGCAATCACTTCGGCTGTGCTGGAAACCGTGGCCCAGCTCCAGCGGGACTACCCCGACTTGGTCGTTCTCGCGGACAGTCGCCACGGACTGGATCGTTTCCCGCCCTCGACCTTCAAGATGAACGCATCCGAGTTCGCCCATCTGATCGGCGTGCCCACGCATGAATGTCACTTAATAGGCGACATTGCCACACGGGCCGACACCTTGGCGGAACGCAACGGACGACCGATTTTCATTACCCTGGCGGAACGGGGTATCATCGGGGCTGCCCCAGGCGAATCCGCCCAACACATCCCTGCCCTGCCGGTTCGCGGACCGATTGATATTGTCGGGGCTGGCGATACCGCCACCGCCACGCTCAGTCTGGCGCTCGCAGCCAAGGCCACCTTAACCGAAGCGATGGAGCTGGCTCAGGTCGCCGCCTCGTTGGTTGTTCACCAAGTCGGCACAACGGGTGTGGCCAATCACACCGAAATGCGTCAGTTATTTTTCCATGAGCGCCGCTGCATTACCTGACATCCAGCTCCCGCTGCCCCGGCGGCGCAGCATGTGGCAACGCCCCACCCTGTTGGTCGCCGAATTGCGCGGCATGGGAGATTTGGCAATCCTCATGCCCTTTCTCCAAGCCGCGACCAAGAGCTATGATGTTTCCTTGTTAGCCGTGCCCAACGCGGCGGGCTTGCTGCAGCGCTTTGCACCCGATGTGGAATTGATTCCATGCGTCGCGCCTTGGGCTCTGTTTTCCGGAGGCTGGGATCTGCCCCGCTGGCCTTGGTCGCGCTTGGCGGGGGTCGTGCGCGCCTTGCGTGAACGTGAGTTCAAGGCCGCGGTCTCGGTCTGGCCTCTGATGTCGGATCATTTTTTCCTTAAATTGACCCGTCCGGGAAAATTAATCGGGTTTGGTCAGCGCGGCGGCCGTTGGTTGCTTGATCGCGATCTGCGCCGCGAGGAACATACGCACCGATCCGAGGCGTGGCGACGCATTGCCAATGAACTTGGCTTGCCGGTGATACCGGCCAGCCAACCCCGGTTGCGCCCAGCGGTGGATCACCGAGTGGTGCTGCACAGTGGTGCTTCGCAACGCCTGCGGGTGTGGCCATTGGAACGCTACGCTACATTGATCAAAAATTTGCGCCACACCGGCTGGTCGATTGATGTGCTCTGCGACCGCTGGCAACTCCCTCAATGGCACGAATTGGGCGAATCCGCGGCCCGGGTGCCGGTTGATATGGCTGACTTGGTTGAAACCATTGCCCGCGGCACCGCGTTTCTCGGCAATGATTCCGGACCCGGCCATGTCGCCGCCCTCTGCGGAGTGCCAACCTTTACGATCTTCGGCCCCCAAGTCCCGGCTCTGTTCGCCCCGGGTCATCCTCAGGCAGCTTGGGTCGATGGACTGCCCTGTCCGCACAAACCCTGTTTTGATCGCTGCCGGTTCGCCGAACCGTTCTGTCTGACCGGCATTGATCGCGATGATGTCTGGCAGCGACTCGCGCCTTGGCTGCAAACCCTCGAGAACACTCATGCTGAAAAATAGAAGTGCCGTCGTAACCGGTTCCACCAGTGGCATCGGCTTGGGCATTGCCCGGGCCTTCGCCCGGGTCGGGGTCAATGTCATGCTCAACGGGTTTGGCGACGCGCCCACGATTGTGAAACTGCAGAGTGAGCTCGCCGCTGAAACTGGCGTGCAAATTTTGCATCATCCCGCCGATGTCAGTAAAGCCGATCAAGTAGCCGCCTTGATCAAGGCGGCCGAAACCGCGTTTGGTTCGGTTGATATCCTGATCAACAACGCGGGGATCCAACACGTGTCACCCATCGAGGAATTCACCGACGAGCGCTGGAGCGCCGTGCAAAATATTATTCTCAATTCCAGCTTTCACGCCATCAAGGCCGCTTTGCCCGGCATGAAGGCACGCAACTGGGGCCGCATTATCAACCTCGTCTCGGTTCACGGCCTCGTCGCTTCTCCCTTTAAGTCTGCGTATGTCACGGCGAAGCATGGTCAAATCGGACTGACCAAAACGGTCGCACTCGAAGTCGCCGAAACCGGCATCACCTGCAACGCGATCTGTCCCGGCTATGTGCGCACTCCGCTGGTCGAAGGCCAGATTGAAGCCCAGGCCAAGGCACACAACCTGCCCCATGACCGGGTTATCCGCGAAGTTATCCTCGCAGCCCAACCCACCAAACGATTTGTCGAGATCGACGACGTGGCAGCACTGGCCGTGTTTCTCTGCGGCGATGCCGCCGGTTCGATCACCGGCGCATCCATCCCGATCGACGGCGGGTGGAGTGCACGGTAAGCTTGCTACTCAGCCCACGGGTCGAAAAGCACCTTGATGGCCTTTTTAGTTTTCAAGAGTTCCACGCCTTCGACGTAACGGGTGAAGGGCAGGGTTTTTGAAACCAAGGGCGAAAGGTCCAGTTTACCTTGGATCACAAATTTCAGCGCCGTTTCAGCCGCCGCACGATTGTGGTCGCCGTAACCCATCAGAGTCACGCCCGGCCCCCACATATGGCGCGCACCGTAGGGCACGTCTTCACGCAGCACGCCAAAGATCGTCACGCAGCGCTTGGTGCGATCCATGAGAAAACTGATGGAGGGCGGCAGACCCGTGCAATCGACCGCATCGTCGAGTGTCTTCGGCCCATTGCGATCTGCTTTCCAAGTCGCAGGGTTGGGCGCGCAGGTGCGATCCGCACCGAGTTTGCGCGCCAAGGCGCGGCGACTCGCGACCATGTCGATGCCGACCACTTCGCTCGCGCCGTGCGCCTTGGCCAATTGCACGGCCACCAATCCCGCCGGGCCCAGGCCCGCGATGCCGACACGGCGGCCCTTGACTCCGCCCAGTTGCGCGAGTTGCTGAAACGAAACCTCGACGCACATCGCCAGTTCGAGCGAAGCAATTTGTTTCGCGGTCAACTTGCGCGGAATCGGCAGCAGGGATTTTTCAGGAAAGGCATTGTATTGCGCGTAAAATCCCGGACGCGGTTGTCCCGTGTCCTGCCACGCAACCACGCGCATACCGACTTTGAGTTTCTTCACCCCATTACCCACGCCAACCACTTCGCCCATCGCTTCGTGACCGGGCGCGCCGGGAATATAGGGATAGCTGAGCTTCATGCCGGGAAACATCGGCACGCCACCAAGGATGTGCATGTCCCAGTGCGGACAGGTCGTGACTCCAAGCACCCTCACGAGCACTTCACCGGCAGCCGGCCGGGGCATCGGTGCGTCGCGCCACGCGACTTGACCGGGTTTCTCAACAACGAGGGTTTTCATGGTGTTACTCATGGGAAAATTTACTTTCGCGCCGCCGGCCATTCAAACACCACGCCCAAGACGGGTTCGCGTTTGGATTCGATCAAGGCCCAGGCCTCCGCCGCCTGTTCCACGGCAAATCGGTGGGTGATCAAATCCAAGGTATTCAGCCGCCCGTCGGCAATCCAGCGCATCGTTGCTACGAGTCGCTCTTGGGTAGCACCGGAGACAAGATCAAACGTCAGCTCGTAATTGCGGAATTCCTGCAGGGCCAGCAGCAGGTTCACCTCGGTCGCCTTCGGATAAAATCCGGCGATCACCATGTGGCCGTTGCGGCGCATGATCGGCAGATAATCGCGCAGGGCTTGCATGCTGCCGGCTGTCTCGACCAACGCCTGCACCGGCCCCAGCCCGAGATCGCGCACGGCCCGCACGCCATTATCAGAACCTGACCGGATCGTGCGGCCATATTTTTCGAAACGGGCCAACCGATCGGCGTGCCGGCCCACCATCACGACTTCAGCGCCGCGCGCCGCCAGCGTTTGACCGGCCCATTGTCCAACCAAGCCATCACCCATGATCACGGCCAGTTGTCCGGGCTGAATCTGCGGACGCGATCCGCAATTATAGCCCACTTGCGTCAACACGAGGCCGGAATAGGCCACTGGGTCGAGTCCTGACGGCAAAGGGATCAATGCACCCTGTGAACAAACCGACGGGGAAACATGCCCCGCATATTGATTGTCAAACATGCCCAGCACACGGCTCATCGAGGCAAAGACCATGTCACCCGGTTTGAAACGCGTGACTGACGCACCGACGCTCAGCACACGGCCGACCTTCTGATAACCGGCCACATAGGGAAACGGGTCCGGATCTCCCGGCAACCACGCCACGTCACCCGAGATGCGTTCGCCGCGCAAAAACGATCCCTCGGTCCCGTTGCTGATCCACGAGTGGTGCAATTGGACGACCACATCCTCTGGACCCGGTTCGGGGCTTTCGATCTCGCGATACTCGACTTGGTTGCGGGCGGTAAAAACGACGGCGTGACTTTTCATGGACTCGACCAGCAGTCACGGGCGCAGGGTTCGGGATGTCAAACCCCGGTTCTGTTTGTCATGCTCAGGACGACTTTCGCCGGCGCCACACCGTCAATCCCAGGAACAATGATCCTGCGATCAATGCATAGGTGGATGGTTCGGGGACCGCGGAGACCAGCATCGTGGAGTAGATGCCACTCCCGCCGTCAAATCCGGCACGAAACACCAGATAGTCCCCGGCCAGCCCCTCCTGACTAAACGCCAAGCTAGTGATGGTATGTCCATCAACCAAATCTCCCGTGCCAATCAGGCGGCTTAGTATCGTATTATCGTAAAGGTAGATCGCGCTGCCGCCGCTGTAGTTACCTAAAAATGCAATGTGACCGTTATCCGTAGCGAAGCCCCCGAACCCGGTAAAATTTCCGGTGCCTCCCAGGGCCGTCATCGAGGTGTCTACCAGCAAGGAGATGGTCCCGCCGGCAATGTCTTGGGTATAAAGTCCGACGCCAGCATTGTTGTTAAAATAGCCTTTGAATAGCACGAGATCCCCGTCGAGATCCGGCGGACTTTCGAATTTCGAGAAACTTCCCGCCTGTCCGGGGACTGCCGTCGAGGTGTTGGCGAGTGTCACCAACCCATGTTCGTTGCTGTAGGCGCCTAGCAGCGTCATCACACCCGGGGTGGTGTTGGCAGCGAAGGCGATGTTCCCCGTCGCCGTGACAGCGAGTTCCGAACTAAATCCGTAGGAACCGGCCATACCGGGAATCGTCGTGTTTTTATCGAGAATCTTCACGGTGTTCGTGCCGGTCGCATCCGTGGTGTAAATACCTAGCTGCGTATACCCAGCATTATTGCCGATAAACGTCATCGTCGATCCCCGCAGATAACTGGCCCCAAAGCCGTCGAAGTTTCCGCTGCCCGATGGAATGCTAGTGCTCGAGTTTGCCCAACTCGTATAGCTCGTTCCGTTGTAAAAATACAGTCCGTTGGAATTACCGGCATCAGTCGCACGAAACCCCACCCGACCGTCATCAATCGACACACCGCTAAAGGCTTTGAACTCTCCACCGCTGACGGTATGATCCGCAATACGGCTGAGCCCGTCGGCTGTTTTTAAATATATCCCAGGATACTGGGTATAGGTGTAGGGATAATCTGGTAAACTACTACCAGGCGTTGAGATAAACGCGACGTTGCCGGCAGCGTCGATAGATCCGGAACTGCTGAACAATTCAAAATTACCCGACTTACCCGGAATTGGCGTCGTCGTGTCGGCAATCGTGGTGAAAGTCTGGGCAGGCAAAGCCGTTGCGATACCCAGCGCTACAGCTAAAGTGGTTAGGTGGCGGGTTGAAATCATTCCAGACTACTCTACGTGATCCAGCCCCGGGGAGGATATACGCATACATGCGTAGTGACTACGTTTTATGTCACGAGAAGGCTTACTTCACCACGTTTCCCAATGTCTTGATCGTATCGAGAGTGTGCGGATTTTCCACACTGGTGAGATCGCCGGCCGGCTGGCCGGTGTAAACCCGCAGTATCATCCCTCGCAGAATCTTTCCGCTGCGGGTCTTGGGCAAGGCCGAGACAATGTGCACGGCTTTCGGTGCGAGCGGCTTGCCCATTTGCGTCGCGACATGGCTGATCAACTCAGACGTCTCCACCGTTGCGCCCGGTTTCAAAACCACAAAGCACACCAGCACCTGACCCTTGAGCTCGTCTGGTGCGCCAATCGTCGCGGCTTCGCTTACAGCGGGATGCGAGGTCAGCACGCCTTCGACTTCGGCCGGACCCACCCGTTTGCCGGCGACCTTGATCGTATCGTCACTACGCCCGAGCACAAACCATGAGCCGTCTTCATCCTGTCGCGCCCAATCACCGTGATACCAGACTTCCGGCCAGCGGCTAAAATAGGTTTCCAGATAACGTGCATCATCATTGAGGAAACTTTTGGTCATCGAGGGCGCAGGTTGGCGGCAGACTAGATGGCCCACGGCACCCTTGGCCGCGACTTCTCCCTCATCATTCAGGGCCACCACATCCATACCGAGGGCGGGCGCGCCGAGCGAACTAGGGCGCAGCGGTGTCAAAGGCGTGCAGGAAAGCAAGCAACCCAGCAATTCGGTGCCACCGGAAATATTGATAATCGGACAACGCCCGCCGCCGACATGGGCAAAAAACCATTTGTAGCTCGTTTCGTCCCACGGTTCACCGGTCGAGCCCAACACACGTAGATGCGACAGATCATAACCCGACGGTCCTTTGCCGTCGGTCACCCGCATGAACAAACGAACCAGCGTCGGAGAGGCCGCAAAGGTGACCACCTTCAATCGCTCCAGCGTGCGCCACAGCCGATCGCTGTCAGGAAAATCCGGCGCTCCATCGAAGAGCACGATTGGGGTGCGGTAAAAAAGACAGCCGATTATTTCCCACGGACCCATCATCCAGCCAATGTCGGTAAACCAAAAAAAGGGTTCACCGGGTTGCACGTTGAAAGCATAGCGCAGTTCTTTGCTGGTTTGGGCCAGACAACCCGCATGCGTGTGCACAGTGCCCTTCGGCCGACCGGTCGTGCCACTGGTGTAGATGATCATGGCCGACTCCTCCGCGGCTGTCTCTACCCCGTCATAAGGCGTGCCATAGCCGCCACTGTAGACGAATTCCCGCCACGCTGGTGAATCAAACATCAGGACGTGCTGGATGCTGGGCACCTGCACGGCCGCCGCCCGCGCAATATCCCCGGTCTTTACCGTCTTGCCTCGTCGATGGAGATGCTCGACCGCAAATAGAAACTTGGCATCGCATGAAGCCAGCCGTTCAACGACGGCGGCTTCACCATAGCCGCAGAATATCGGCACAAAGCGGGCCCCGATCTTGAAAGTCGCCATCATGATCTCAACCGTCTGCACGCACATCGGGGCATAGAGGCCAACGCTGTCACCCCGCTTGACCCCCAGCTCGGTCAACTTGCGGCAGCACGCATCAATCGTTTTTTTCAATTGCGCGAAGGTGTAGCTGCCGCGCGATTCCGGCACATCGGAATCCGATTCGGTATAGAGTGCGATCTCATTGCCGTGTCCGTCGCGCACGTGCCGATCGATACAATTATGGGTGATGTTTACCTCTCCATCCACAAACCACTTCGTCCACGCAAACCCACGTGAATCGTCCTTAACCTGCGAGTAGGGTTTCGACCATTCGATGCCGCAGTCTTTGACGGCGGCATCCCAAAACCGGGCTGTATTGCGCACCGAGGCCGCGTGCAAATCGGCCTGCGTTTCATGGCCATTTGCGCGCATGAACTTCGCCAAATGCGACTCCCGCGTCCATGCGTGATCTTCCGGTTTCCAGAGATAAGGGGGGGTAACAGCCATGGGTTAAAATTCAACAGAGACTCAGCACAACTCGACGCAGACGGCCAGACCTTCGCCGCCGCCAATACAGATAGCAGCCACGCCACGTTTTAGTCCGCGGGCTTTAAGGGCGGCAATCAGCGTGACGACAATCCGCGCTCCGGAACACCCAATCGGATGGCCAAGGGAAATCGCGCCGCCGTCAACATTGAGCCTGTCAGGTGACACATTGAGTTCGTGCATGAAGGCCATCGGCACCACGGCAAAGGCTTCATTGACTTCCCAGAGATCAACGTCGCCGACAGGCCACCCGGCGGCTGACAACGCCTGCCGCGTGGCCTGCACCGGGGCAGTCGTAAACCAAAGTGGTTCCTGGGCATGCGCCCCAAATGACACTATCCGAGCCACCGGTTGGTGACTGTTTTCCTGCGCGTAGTCAGCGGTGCACAGCACCAAGGCAGCAGCACCGTCGTTGATAGAAGAAGCGTTGGCAGGTGTGATCGTGCCATCCTTTTGAAACGCCGGTTTCAACTGCGGGATCTTATCGTAGTTTACTTTGGCCGGACCTTCGTCGATTTCCACCTTGGTGGTGTTACCTTTGCGGTCGGTAATTTCCACCGGGGTAATCTCCCGCGCAAATCGACCACTTTGCTGGGCGGCGTTGGCCCGCTTAAACGATTCGATGGCGTAGGCATCCTGCGCTTCCCGACTAAAGTTATATTTTGTCGCACACTGCTCGGCACAACTGCCCATATGAATGTCGTTATAGGGATCCCACAATCCGTCACTAATCACCGAATCGATCACTTGTTGATGCCCGATACGAAAACCTTCACGCGCCTTGGGTAACAGATAAGGCGCGCGGGTCATGTTCTCCATGCCGCCGGCAACAAACAATGAACCCATGCCGGCCTGCAGGGCATGAGCACCCTGCATCACCGCCTGCAAACCTGACCCACACACCTTGTGAATGGTGGCGGTGCGCACCGCCTTCGACAATCCGGCTTGAATCGCGGCCTGCCGGGTCGGAGCCTGACCCTGCCCTGCCTGGAGCACATTGCCCATGAGCACATCCGTGATCTTATCCGCCGTTACACCGGCTTGGACCACGGCACCGCGTATGGCAGTCGCCCCAAGTTCGGAAGCAGGTGTTGATGCAAAGGCTCCTTGAAAATTACCGATCGGGGTGCGCGTGGCGGCCAGAATAACAATATCAGTCATGAGGTAAATTGTATGAGCCAAATGCTAGCATCCAACGGTTCGGTGAGACCAGCATCAATCCGGTCGTTCAAGCGTGAAGATATCGCGCGTTGAGGAATACTCTTCTCCGCCCATACGACCAATCAGATCGAGTTTGGCGGGATCGGGTTCGCCGTTTGCATCCAACATATCATCGCCAATGTGCACGGTCAGAATCCGACCAAATACCACATTCGCTGCCAAGGGGCCATCGCCGATCAGCACAACCCGGTCCAGCGCACATTCAAACGCCACCGGAGCAGCAGCCACCCGCAGTGGCTTCACGTGAGTGGATTGGGTGCTCGCGATGCCGAATTTTTCAAACTCGCTCTCCCCGTAAGGCAAGAGGGCGGCGCATTGATTCATTTGTTCGCCGAGTGAGCGGGAGACCAAATTTACCACGAATTCCGGCACGGCTTCGATATTGCGCAACGTGTCCTTTTTCTGCCCCTGCCGATTATTGACCGGCACAAACATCAGGGTTGGGGGATTGGCACAGACTCCTTGAAAAAACGAAAATGGAGCCAAGTTTGTCCTGCCGGTGGCGTCCACCGTCGACACCCAGGCGATGGGACGGGGCAAAATAGTCGAGATCATCCACCGGTATGCATCCCGGGGCGGCAAATTCGTGAAGTCGAGTTGCATGTAGCTTTAGTTGGTCAGACTCAACATGTAGTAAAGCTCCGATTGGTATATCCATTTCGGCATCCTTGTATCGGTGGTGTATGCGGTAATCAGTCTAAAACAATCACCGCGGCCAATTAACCGTTGATATATATACTGGATTAAACTGATATAAGCCCCCGGACCGATACCCGTCAGAAACAAAACCTGCACCATGGCGCACATTCTCGTAATTGATGACGAAGAGAGTATCCGCAGCATGCTGGTGATAATTCTGCAGCGGGCCGGGCATGAGGTCACGGTCGCTGAAAATGGCAAGATCGGCATGAATCGCTTCAAGGCCGGGGGGGCAGATTTAATCATCACGGATTTGGTCATGCCCGAGCAGGAAGGCGTGGAAACGATCATGCAGTTGCGTCAGCAACATCCCGATTTGCCGATCATCGCCATGTCGGGCGGTGGCTCACGTGCCGATACCTATTTAGCTATCTGCAAGCGACTCGGGGTGCGTTGCACTTTGGCAAAACCTTTTACCATGGAGGAGCTGATCAACGCGGTGAACTCGGTGCTCGGCAATGAAGAGCCCAATCTTACGGCCCGTTAGCTCATGGTCTCGTTGAGGTAAGAGTGGCGGTGAAGCCCAGATGTTAACCGGTAAGGTTTTCATCATCCGCCTTATTGACCGTTCATCCACTTTCCCTTCGCGTTAGCCAAGATAGGTCTAATCATAATCCATCTTATCCCACCGCCGATCAAACCACCGACCTGAAATATTTTATGCATCCGATACTGCGCACCCTCATCACCGGTCTCTCACTAACCGCCGCCACCCTAGCCTGTGCCGCCACAAATTTGTCGGACATCCCGCCGCGGGTAAAGGCATCCACTGACAAAGCTGAGTTTCGTCACCTGGTGTTGGATAACGGTCTGCGTGTCCTCCTCGTTTCGGACCCCAAATTCAATAAATCGGCCGCCGCGCTGGTAGTTACTACCGGCCAGATTGATGACCCGTTCGACATGGTGGGCCTCGCTCACTTCACGGAGCACATGCTTTTTCTTGGCACCGAGAAATACCCGGAGGTCGCCAGTTACGGCGCCTTCATCAAGAGCAATGGGGGCTACAACAACGCCTACACCACGACCGATTACACCAACTACCAGTTCGAGATCCGGCATGAGGCGTTTCCCGAGGCGCTGGATCGCTTTGCCCAGTTCTTTATCGCCCCGCTCTTTAATCCCGACTTCACCGCCCGCGAGGTAAATGCCGTCAACAACGAGGCGATGCGACACGTGCAGAATGACAGTCGCCGGGTCATCAATGTGCGCCGCGAGATATACAACCCGGCCGCTGGTGAGAGCAAATTTTCAACCGGCAACAAGCTAACCCTTGCACAGGCCGATGCCGCTGCGGTGCGGGCTTTCTATGAATCCCATTACAGTTCGGACCGCATGGCATTGGCCCTGACCGGCACGGCTTCGCTGGATGAACTGGAAAAGCTCGCCCGTGAAAAATTTTCGGACGTAACCAAACGCGATCTTCCGGCCATCAAACGCGAACCCATTTTCCTGCCCAAGGAGGCCGCCCTGCGCCTCGCCACGGTGGAGCCGGTAAAAGAAATTCGCCAACTCGAGTTGGAGTTCGTGCTACCTGCCACTCGGCCGGATTTTGCGAGCAAACCAGGTGAACTGTTGAGCGCATTGCTCAATTACCCGGGACAAGGTGGGCTGATTCAGAAACTAAAGGACGCCGGTCTGGCCACGGGCGTTGGAGGCGGTATCTGGGAGCGCACGCCAAATTACGGTTCCATGTTTATCGACATTGATCTCACGCCGGCAGGTGAGGCCGCATATCATGAGGTGCTAGAAATCACTTTCGCTTACATTCACTTTTTGCAAGCAGCCCCCTTCCCTGCCGCATTCTACCAAGATCAGGCTCGCATTGCCGCTTTACAGGAAACTTATGCCGACCGGGGCGAGGGCGCACCCTTGGCCACCGCCATGGCCAACCAAGCCATGTTCTACCCTCTTCAGCTCGCCGAACGTGCGCCCTACATCTGGGCAAAGTCAGATGAACCCGCCTATCGTAATCTGTTAAACGCGCTGACGCCGGACAATCTGTTGGTCACCCTCGCGGCGAAAGGTGTGCCGACCGATAAGCAGGAAGAAATCTATGGCACGGCCTATGCCTACACCAAAACCCAAGGCGCCACTTACGACAGTTTGGTCAATCCCATCGCCGTCGAAGGATTTGCCCTGCCGGCCGCCAATCCCTTCATGCCTGCATCGACGCAACTGGTCGCCGAGCGCCCGCTCCAGTTGATTGATGAACCGGGCTTGAAACTCTATTACTCAGCCGACGTGGAATTTCAGCGTCCTCAAACCACGTTGATCTTCCGGTTTGTGCCACGCCGCCAAATCGCAGGACTGGAAGGCGACCTGTTGTTGGATTTTTATCAAACCTGTCTGACCGATGCGTTGGAACCTGCGGCAGGAGATGCAGCCCTCGCCGGCGTATCCTATTCTTTGGTCCTCGGGTTGGAGGGCATGACTCTCACCGCCAGTGGCTTTGGTGATTCTCCAGCCCGTTTCGCCCAATATGTAGCCGATCACCTGCTGACTTTCGAGGTGACGCCCGCGCGCTATGAAGCCTTGAAAGAAAGAACGCTCCGGGGATTGCGTAGTTATGATCAGACCGAGGCTTACAAATTAGCCCGGGATCAGGCCAATGCGGTTCTGCGTGAATATGTATATCTGCCCACTGAAAAACTGGCCCGGGCTCTATCGGTCACCTGGGAAGAAACCCAGGCCTTTGCTAAAAATTATTTTGCCGCCGGCATCATAGAATCCGTGGTTCACGGCCACATCACGGAGCAAAACGCCGCGGCCGCCGCCCGGGGTTTCACCAAAGCCATTGGAGCCAAGGCTGCGCCGGCCACCGAGCTGCTGCGTCGGAAGCATTTGGCCATGGAAGCCGGAGAAACCGTGGTGGATACAGGGAAGATTGCGGGGGCCAATTCCGCCTTCTGGGAACTCTGCCTCTTGCCCAATGACACGCCGCAATTACGGGCTGCCGCCAAGGTGCTCGGTAATTTTCTGTCCGAACCTTTTTATACCGAACTACGCACGAAGCAGCAGTTGGGTTATATCGTGGGTTCCGGTGACAGTGCCTCGTTGCAGCAATATCTGCAGCTCTTCGTAATCCAATCGAGTGGCTACGGGCCTGATGAACTCCGCCAAAAGGCTGACGCCTTCCTCGCCACCCTCCCGGAACAACTGGCTGCATTACCGGACGACCAATTTGCCACGTTAAAAGCGGGAGCAAAATCTGAATTCGACGAAAAGCCCAAGAGTATCGCCGAGAAAGCCGCTCGCATGTTCGCACTGGGATACGACTACGACCGCAACTGGGAGCGTCGCGCCGAAACCCTCGCAGCATTGGAATCACTCAAAAAGTCGGATGTCGAAGCTCTGCTCCAAACTATCCTGGATCCGGCAAGTGCCCGGCGAATCGTCGTATTGCTATCTTGCGAGGCACATCCCGGCAGCGAAATCGGTGCCACCTTTACAAATCGCGATGAATGGAAGACCACCCGGAACTACCAATAGTAAACAATGACCGGCCTCAAGTTTTCGA
>Ga0222714_10000694_pt1 | contig 38507 bp, 42 predicted proteins | sample C33_3DmetaG_FD_165048 | JGI IMG/M metagenome (GOLD analysis project Ga0222714, IMG submission 165048) | Estuarine water microbial communities from San Francisco Bay, California, United States - C33_3D | ecosystem: Environmental > Aquatic > Marine > Unclassified | place: USA: California...
CCAGAGCGCGGCGTACAGTCAGGTGCTTGTCCCGGCCTTCCGTGATCTCGTCGAGCTTTCGTTCGCCCGACGCTTTGGCGAGCCCGGCCGCTCCTGGATCACGGGCGTCACGCTCTCACGCGACGTGATCCGGTTTCCCGGCCCGGCCGAGGTCGCGTACGGAATCGATTTCGACGCCCTGGAGCCGTACCCCGGGCAGCTTCCGCTCCCCGTCCAGCGCCAGCTCAGCGCTTCGGCGGCCACACGTCTCTCCGTCCATCTCGGCACGCGCCGGTACCGGTATCAGGAGTACACCGGTATCGACGGGCTGCGTGACCGGATGCTCGTGTCCCTGGGGCTCTACGGGGGCGTGTCCGTAGGGCGCGGCTTCGGGTGGCTGACGCCGAGCGACGTTCCGGCGCTCGACGACTGGTTCGGGCGGCTCCATGGGAGCTTCGGAGCGCCGATCGGCTCATCCCTGCTGCACGGTGGGGTCACCGTGGAGTCACGGCGTGACGGGGGCGCGTGGCAGGACGTCCTCATGGACGCGGACCTCGTCGCCTGGCTTCGCACCGATGCGCTGCCGGCCCACACCGTGTTCCTGCGCGCGTCCGTGGCCGGAGGATCTCGGGTCGCCCTTCCCTTCCAGCTCAGCCTCGGCGGCCGGGAAGGAGTGAGGTCCCTTCCCGAGGACCGCTTTCCGGGCGGTCGACTGGCACGCCTCGTGGTCGAGGATCGCATCGTCTTTCCTTGGCCCAGGCCCGGAACCGCAGACCTCGGGCTGACGCTCTTCGCGGACGTCGGGCGGGTGTGGCCGGGAGACGTGCCCTACGCCGTCGATTCCGGGTGGCAGGCCGGAGTGGGCGCCGGGCTGCGCATCGGGCTGCCGTCACGGACGCGCAACGTGTGGCGCATGGACGTCGCGGTCCCCGCGGGCCCCTCGACCGGCGGCCCGGTCGTTCGAGTCACGTTCGAGCTGAACCGGCTGAGGAACGGCTTCCTCACCGGGGACGTGCTTCGGAGCCGGCGCTACAACCTGGGCGCCGAGCACTTCTGACCCGGGCAGTTCCTACCTTCGAAACCGGAAGAGGAGGATCGCACCGACCAGGGCGAAGCCCAGCGCCGCCTTCAGCGTCGAGTCGCGATCCCACTCTGCCGTCCGAGTACTGCGTGCGCGGACCTCCTGGTCGACGTGGATGGAGCAGAACGCCGAGCCGGCCCTCGGTTCGCGGCGGCACCGTTCGCCCTTCTTCGTCCTGCCGTCACACTGTGCCATGGGTCACTTCCTCCGGAATGAGCGTGCAGCGACAGGCTCGTCCTGTCTACTACGATCGTGGTCCCGGATCGGTTCATAAGGCGACGTTGGCCCATACCGAAGACGTTGGATCGACCGTAGCTTCGCGACATGCCCCACATCGAACAGATTCCGGTGGAGACGGCCACCGGCCTGCTGAGGAAGCTCTTCGACGCGGCCATCGCACGCGCCGGCCGCGTCTGGCACATCGTTCACGTCATGAGCCAGAATCCGCGTGCGCTGGATACTTCCATGAAGCTCTACGGGGCCCTCATGTTCGGCGCCTCTCCGCTCACCCGGTGGCAGCGGGAGATGCTCGCCGTAGTGACGTCGAAGGCCAACGACTGCTTCTACTGAACGCAGGCGCACGCGCATGACCTCCGGGAAGAGGTCGGGGATCTGTTCGAAAGCGACGCGGAGCGGGATGCCTTCGTGCACGCGGTCGCACGCGACTGGCGTATCGCCGCGCTCGGAGCCGCGGACCGGGCGCTGTGCGCCTACGCCGAGAAGGTCACGCATGCACAACGCGACGTCGGACCCTCCGATCTCGACGAGCTTCGAGCGGTCGGCTTCGACGACCGCGCGATCCACGATGCGACGCAGGTGATCGCGTACTTCAACTACATCAACCGCATCGCGGATCCCCTGGGTGTCGAGCCGGAGACTTTCATCCGGCCGTGGGGCGTGGACTGAGGGTCCGCGCGGGCCACCCGGCCCGGGTATATATTCCGGCTCCCGACCGAGCCGACCCCGCAACCACGCCCATGGAAACGAAGAGACCCACCGTCCACGCGGCCGAGGAGATCCTCGGCGGATATTTTCCCGTACTCGACCACGGCTTCGTCGCGCTCGTGGATTACATGGGCTCGGACGAAGACATCGAGCGTGCGGCCCGGGTGAGCTACGGCTTCGGGACGCGTCAGGTGTCGCAGACCCGTGGACTCGTTCGCTACCTCCGCCGGCATCGTCATACGACACCGTCCGAGATGGTCGAGTTCAAGTTCCACTGTGCCATGCCGATGTTCGTGGCCCGTCAGTGGATCCGGCACCGGACCGCTTCGGTCAACGAGCTGTCGGCGCGCTACTCCCTGATGCCGCTCCTTTTCTATCGGCCTGACGCGTCGCAGTTCAAGCTCCAGAGCCGCTCGAACAAGCAGGGGCGAGAGGGTGGCGCGCCTGACGCCGTCTACCGTGAGGCGATCGAGCGGTGGGAGCGTCTGCGCACCGAGGCCGGTGCCACCTACCGCTGGCTCCTGGAGGAGGACGTCGCGCGTGAGATCGCGCGGATCGACCTGCCGGTATCGACCTACACGCAGTGGTACTGGAAGATCGACCTCCACAACCTGCTTCACTTTCTTTCGCTTCGCGTCGACCCGCGCGCGCAGTGGGAGATCCAGCAGTTCGCGCGCGTCATCGCCGGCATGGTCAAGCGCGTCGCCCCGATCTCGTACGAGGCCTGGGTCGACTACGACCTTCAGTCGGAGCCGGTCACGAGAGTCGAACGAGAGATCCTCGCGCGCCTCGTCGACGGAGACGACGAGGCCATTGCCGCGCGCGACGGAGCCCGCGTCTCCGCCGCCGAGATGCAGGACGCCGGACTGTCGCCGCGTGAGATCCGCGAGCTCGTCGAGAAGCTCCGCGCTCCGGAGCGTCCGGATTTCGAACTCGACATTTCGAGGATGGAGACGGCCGACGAGATGGCGGCGAAGATGTACGAGGCGGTGCCGGGCAGCTTCGAGTGAGCTCGCCGGCCATCCGCCTCTTCGTGACGGGCGGGACGTTCGACAAGGAGTACGACGAGATCCACGGTCGACTCGAGTTCCACGACACGCATCTTCCGCAGATGCTCGAGATGGCGCGCTCGCGACTCGACGTGCGCGTGCGCACGCTCATGATGGTGGACTCCCTCGACATGACCGGGGCGGACAGAGAAATCATCGCGAACAACTGCCGCGAGGCGCCCGAGTCGTTCATCGTGATCACGCACGGCACCGACACGATGGTGGACACGGCGCGCGTGCTCGCGGAGCAGGTTCCCGACAAGACCATCGTGCTCACGGGGGCGATGATCCCGATTTCGTTCGGTAGCTCCGACGGTCTGTTCAACCTCGGGGGAGCGCTGACGGTGGTTCAGGTGTTGCCCGCGGGGGTCTGGGTCACCATGAACGGCCGGATCTTTCCGTGGAACGACGTTCGGAAGAACCGCGACACGGGCATCTTCGAAGCGCTTGGGTGATGACGGCATCTCCGCCTCGGCGGAGATCTGCGAACGTCAGAAGGCCTTGAGGTACGTCAGCTTCAGCACCCCCGTGCGCCGAAGCCAGCGCACATCGCGCGGGTCGTTCAGCGGACCCGTCTGATAACCGGTGTCGAAGACCACGAAGAGGTCGCTGCCCGGCGTGTGGATCCAGTCGACCCGAACGTTCGACTGCAGGGTCCGGGACACGTCGTCCCACTGCAGTAGGGCATACGCGAAGAGACGTCGATTGAGTGCAGCCTCCAGCCGGGTGCTCACGAGCGTCGTCGAAAAGTCGCCGTCCGGAACCGGAAGGGACACGCCGTTCCAGCTGGCCTTCGTGTCGATGGTGAGATGCCGGTTCGCGATCCAGACGAGTCCTCCTCCTGCTTCCGTCCGCGTTCCACCCCAGAAACTTCCCGTCGACAGCCTGAGGCTCGGGCCGAGCGCTCGTGCCCGATTGGGCGTGAAGGTAGCGGATAAAGTGCGGAAGGTGTATTCGCCGCGACCGAGCTCGCGTCCCGCGATGCGCTCCGGCTCGTCCAGGAATTCGTAGTTCTGGGTCACGCCGACCTGGGCGTTGTCACCGGACTGGAAGTTGAGTCGTGCGTTGAAGAGCCCGAGACGCGACTGCTCGACGCCGTCGATGCCCGTGATACGGTTCGCCCCGGCTGTCAGGAAGAGCTGGCGGGCCCAGGAATTCCGCTCGAAACGCGGGCGGAAGGAGAACTGTCCGCCCCACCGCTTCTGGTCCGGTCGTTGCACGAAGCCGAGCGCAGGCGCGAACGCTTCTCCCACGATGGTGCGCGTGATTTCGAAAAGGTAGCGGTCGTTTTGAAGAATCAGCTCGGCCTGGATCGCGTCGGTGCGGTCGTCCACGTTCCCGGCGCGTGAGTCCCGGACGTCCGCGCCCCACAGGAAGAAGGAGCTGCTGCTCCAGAATCGGGCGACGACGTCGCCTCCGGCCACGCGGTTGTAACCGGCCGACGTTTCCTGACTTGTAAAGATTCCACCTACCGAAGTGCGCGGGCCGACGTCTCCGCGGACGCGCACGACCGAGTTCCAGGCGGCCGGGACGCGCGACACGGAATCGGCCTCGTCGGAGAGGACCGCTTCGTCGGTGCGCAGGCTCAGTGCGCCGATCGAGATGGCGCCCGCCTGTCCCGTGACTCGGCCACCGCCGACGACATCCGTGTCGAGGCCGATCTGCCTGGAGAAGAAGACTTCGGACTCCCTCGGTGCCCCGAACTGGAACAGGCCCGCGCGCTCGAGGAAGAACTCCCGCTTCTCCGGAAAGAAGAGATCGAAACGCGTCAGGTTGATCTGCACGTTGTCCGTCTCCACCTGGGCGAAGTCGGTGTTGTACGTCAGGTCAACGGTGAAATTCGACGTCAAGCCGGCCTTCAGGTCGAGGCCCCAGTCGGCGTCGGTGTCGGAGGACTCTTCGTTGGCGCTCGAAGCACCCACGATGCCGTACGGCTTGACCTCGACGTGCCTCGCCCGCTCCACGCCCTCGAGTCCGGTCAGCGTCGCATACCGGGACGCCTGCAGGATGCCCCCGCGGTACTCCTGCCCGATGTGGGGCCAGTAGACCTGCTCGTTCTTGCGGCGGATGGAGCGAAAGAAGGCGATGCCCATGACCGGCGCGTCGGTGTCGTCGAAGCGGATCGTGGTGAAGGGGATCTCGACCTCGAGGACCCACCCCTCTTCCGTGACACGGGCCTCGGTGGTGTAGATCCCGTCCCAGTTCCAGTCCTCGACCGATTCGTCGGTAATGAGGGCATCGTCCTGGGCTCCGAGGGCTCCAATCTCGAACATGTACGCGTTTCGCCGGTCCAGGTACGTGTCGATCGCGATCCGGACGTTGTCGTCCTTGTCGATCCACCCACCTCGCTGGAGGATGTTGCCGAGGATCAGCCCGGGAGACGAGTCGTACATCGTCATCCCGAAGTACAGAGCCCGCGGCGTATACGCGATGCGTACCTCGGTCCGCTCGGTGGCGGCCGCGCCGTCGACGGGCTCACGCTGAAGGAAGCCCGTGATCGGTTCGATCGTGGCCCAGAAGGGTTCGTCGAGCACGCCGTCGATCACCGGCTCGGTCTCGATCCGGTGGGCGACGGCTTCGGGTCGCTGCTGCGGCTGGGCTGGCTCGGCGCCGGCCAGCAGGCACGCGGACACGATCCACGGCACGGCGGCGCGACGCGGGGTCGCGAAGACGCGCAGGGACGAAGCGGCTGGGGGCACGTGCACTGGGGCGGGGGGGAGAGGGTACGGAAGAGGGGCCACAAGATACCAACCCCCTCGCTGCCCGACAGGGCGGGCCGGTGCCTCCGGACCACGCGTTCTGTACATTGAGCCGCCGGTCCCGCGAGGGGGCCGGCCGCTCCCTCGACGATGATCTCGCACATGCAGATCCGGTACCTCGACGGACCCCGCCTCCGACGATCTCTCATCGCCGCCTGCGAATACGCACAGGGTCAGCGAGCCGAGCTCAACCGCATCAACGTCTTTCCGGTGCCGGACGGCGACACCGGTACCAACCTCGCGCTTACCCTCCGGGCCGTGTCCGACCACCTGCGCGCGAATCGCGAGCGCGCGGTCTCGGCCGTGGCGCGCGAGGCCGCACAGGGCGCCGTGCTCGGTGCCCGGGGCAACTGCGGAATGATGCTGTCGCACTTCCTGCTGGGATTCGCCGACAGCGTCGTCGAGCGAGAGCGAATCTCCACGATAGAGTTCGGGGTCGCCCTGAAGGCTGGAGTGGACAAGCTGTACGCCTCGCTCGAGCGTCCCGTGGAGGGCACGATCCTGACCGTCATGCGCGACACGGCGGTGGCCGCCGAAGGGGCGGGCACCGCCGACTTCGTGCCCCTCTTCGGTCACGTGGTCGAGCAGGCGCGCGAATCGCTCGCCCGCACGCCCGATCAGCTGCCGGTGCTCAAGAAGGCGGGCGTGGTCGATGCGGGAGCGAAGGGCTTCGTGAGCATGCTCGAGGGCGTGCTCCTCTTCGTCCAGGGCGTGTCGCTGGCCGCCGGCTCGGAGGCCGTGGCCGGGCCGGGCGCGGCCGCGGGCGAGGGGATGGCCGCCGCACTCGCCGAATACCCGACGGCGGAAGAGCAGTACCGCTTCTGCACCGAGGCGCTGGTCCGCGGCGAGGCGCTGCCTACGCAGGCCGAGGTCCGGGAGGTGCTCAGGGAGCGCGGCGACTCGCTGATCGTCATCCGCTCCGACGACGTGCTCAAGGTGCACATCCACACGGACGACCCCGAGGACGTCTTCGCCTACCTGCGCTCGGTCGGCTCGCTGATCACGCACAAGGCCGAGGACATGAAGGCCCAGCACGACGCCATCGGTCGCGACGGGCACATTCAGCTCGCCCGGCGCCCGGTCGCCATCGTGACCGACTCGGCGGCGGACCTCTCGGAGGAGATCGTGCGGGCGCACGGCATCCATGTCGTTCCTCTCTCGCTCGTGGATGGAGACCGCTCGTATCGCGACGGCATCGACATCAACGCGACCGAGTTCCACCGGATGCTGGCGGAATCGGAGCGGCTGCCGACGACGAGTCAGCCCACGCCCGCGGCCATCCTCGAAGGTTTCCGTGCCGCGTCCGAGGAGGGGGAGGCGGTGGTCGGCGTGTTCCTGTCGTCCACGCTCTCAGGCACCTTTCAGGCCGCCGAGGTCGCGGCCGGGCGGGTCGAGGGGGACCCGCCTCTGCTGGCCGATTCCCTCGGCGCGTCTCTTCTGACCGGGCTGCTCACGCTGAAGGCGGTCGAACTTGCCGAGGCCGGGTGGGCCCCCTCGGAGATCGTGGCCGAGGTGCGACGCATCCGCGCCCGGTCCGGCATTCTCTTCACCGTGAAGACATTCGAACGGATGATCGCCTCGGGCCGCGTGGGTCGGGGGAAGGCATTCGTGGGTCGGTTCCTGGGCCTCAAGCCGATCATGGGCATGACACCCGAGGGTGTCGTCGCACCGTTCGGCAAGGCGTTCGGGCTTCAGCGCGCGCGCGCTGAACTGCTGCGTGTGCTGAGACGGCAGATTCCCGCGAGCGCCCGAAAGGTCAGGTTCGGGGTCGTGCACGTCGGCATGCCCGAGATCGTCGACGAGATGACGGGGGCGCTCCGGTCGGAGTATGGGGCGGATGTGGAGGTGCTCTCGGCGCCGGCGACGCCGGTGATCGCCACGCACCTTGGAATCGGAGCCTGGGGAATCGCGTACATCGTGGAGGACGCGTCGTAGGGCTGCGGAGCGCTACTCCTGGATCTTCTGCCTGCCCGCGACGAGCACGTCGAAGGTGGCCCGCTGCGCGGTCGACAGCACCTGCGGGAGGCCGACCAGGAGGGCCCGCCCGCCCTTCGCCGAGGGCAGGTGCAACACCAGCCGGTCCGGACCCGGCCCCTCGTAGGGACGCGCGAGGCCCGTCTCGTCGATGGAAACGGTGCGTCCGGGGGTGACCGCCTCCGCCAGGACGCGTCCGTACTCGGTCCAGGCGGCGAGCGCCGGGGACGTCCCGTTCGCGACCGCGGGAATCAGCGTTTCCCGGTAGTACGCCACCGCGTGCTCGTATCCCTCGGGATTCGCCTGGCGCAGCTCCCGGAGTCGCTCGCGATAGAACTCGCGGGGGTCGCGTGCACCCGTTGCCTCGAGCGCCTCCGCGAGAACCCGGTCGGCGCGTTCCGTCAGTTCATCCACCATGCCGACAGACTCGCTCACGCCCCGGGTCGCGTCAACGCGGGCGACGGGTCGCCGTCTTCGTCCGTCGGCCCTCGTTTCACGCCCGCGTCGCCCGTACCCTGCGGTGGCAAAAGGGAATACTTTCATATTGTAGCGACTCCTCCTGCGCACGCAGACGACATTCGCGATCCCTCCCGATCGTGCCTTCAACCCGGGATCCGCCGTGCTGAACTCCAATGAGCACCTCGAAGTCGACTGGGCGATGTTCGGCGAGCTGTGCCGGGCACTGGCCCTGAAGGTCGCGCGCGAGTACCAACCGGAGATCATCGTCGGCATAGCGCGCGCGGGCGTGATCCCCGCCGCCGTCGTCGCGTCGATGCTCCGGCTCGACTTCTATTCGATGAAGATCTCACGCCGCGACGGGGACGAGACCGTACGCGAGCGCCCGGCCGTGCTGTCCGCGGCGCCGCCCCAGGTCCGGGGAAAGCGGGTGCTGATCGTGGACGAGATCACGACGTCCGGAGACACCCTTCGCCTGGCACTCGCCGCCGTGCGCGACCAGCACCCCGCCGAGGTGCGTACCGCGACGAGCTTCGCGCGAACGACGGGCTATCAACCCGACTATTCGGCCCTCAGCATGGACGCGAACGTGATCTTCCCCTGGGACAGGAAGGTTTTCGAGGGGGACGAGTTCGTCGTGAATCCGCGTTACTCGGACGTCATCGACGAGTAACGGATCCGCCCGTCCGGGCGATCGGCGCGACGGGTCAGACGCCGCGGGTCATGTCGTCGAGGAACTCGGCGTTGGACTTGGTCATCTTCATGCGCGCGCGCAGGAACTCGAGCGCTTCCACGGGCGGCATGTCCGACAGGAAGTTGCGCAGCAGGAAGACGCGGTTGAGCTCGACGTCGCTGAGCAGGAGTTCTTCCTTGCGCGTGCTCGACCGGTTCAGGTTGATAGCGGGGAAAATGCGCCGATCGGAGATCTCGCGGTCGAGCACGAGCTCCATGTTCCCGGTGCCCTTGAACTCCTCGAAGATCACCTCGTCCATGCGGCTGCCGGTCTCGATGAGTGCCGTCGCCACGATGGTCAGGGAGCCTCCGTCCTGGATGTTCCTCGCCGCTCCGAAGAACTGCTTGGGCTTCTGCAGCGCGTTGGCGTCGACGCCGCCGGAAAGGATCTTCCCGGACTTGCGGATCACCGCGTTGTAGGCTCGCGCGAGCCGGGTGATCGAGTCGAGCAGGATCACCACGTCCTTCCCGTGCTCCACCAGCCTCTTCGCCTTTTCGAGCACCATGTCCGCGACCTGTACGTGGCGCTGGGGGGACTCGTCGAAGGTGGAGGCGATCACCTCTCCCTTCACCTTCGCCTTCATCTCCGTCACCTCTTCGGGGCGCTCGTCGATGAGCAGGACGATCAGGTGCGCGTCGGGCGAATTGGTCGTGATCGCGTTCGCCATTTGACGAAGGATGGTCGTCTTTCCCGCTTTCGGCGGAGACACGATGAGGCCTCGCTGACCTTCACCGATGGGTGCGATGAGGTCCACCATGCGCATGGCGAGCGAGTTGTCGTCACCCTCGATCTCGAGGTCCAGGCGTCGCTCCGGGTACCGCGGGCGCAGTTCGTCGAACTTCGGCCGCCCCTGGAGCGATTCGGGCGCGAGGCCGTTGATGGAGTCGACCTGAATCATCGCGGGGTACTTTTCGCCACGCCGGGCCGACCGGACTTCCCCGGCGATGGTGTCTCCGGTACGGAGTTCGAACCGCTTGATCTGTGACGGACTGATGTACACGTCGTCCGGGCTCGCGACGTAGCTCCACTCCTGTGACCGGAGGAAGCCGTACCCCTCGGGCAGAATTTCCATCACGCCCTCGGTGGTTAGCGCGTCTCCGCGGTCGAGCAGCGCCTGCTCGATCGCCTCGATCAGCTGTTCCTTGCCAAGCTCTTCGGCCCCGTCGAGGTTGAGTTCGACGGCGAGGTCGTTCAGAGCTCCAACGTTCTTGCTCTTGAGTTCGGAGATGTCCACGAGGGGCTCCGGGCGCGCAGCTCGATCGAGCCGCGGACTTCATACGGTCGGGGGGGGGCTTCGGCGGGAAGGCCGACCACGGGGGTCGTGACGTACGGGCGTTCGCCGGGCGGGAGAAGCGACCCACGGGCGGGGTGATCCGGCGGGATGATGCGACCGCGCATCCGAACCGCGCAATCGAGGCGAACGTAATGAGCAAAAAAATTGGGGTCAAGGTCGATCCCGGCCCCTGGATGCCGCTGCTCGTGGACGTTCGCCTCACGACGCTTCCGCACGACCTGATGGTCGAGGGCCGGCTCCGGGACGGCCTCGCGCCGGACGCACCCGAGGTGATCGACGCGCTCGCCGCTGCGCCGGTCCGCGCGGACTTCGAGGCGAGTGCCGACGGCACCCGCGTCGTGCTCGTCTTCGTCACGGCCGAGGAGCCGCGGCCGCGACTCTGGCTGCACGCTGGGCTCCTCCTCTTCACGATCCTCACGACACTGGGGTCGGGCGCGCTGATGCGGGACCTGGACCCGTTTGGGACCCGCGTGCTGGACATCGGGGGCGTGCTCCTGCCCTACCCCTCGTCGCTCGAGCCGTGGCGGCTCTGGTTCGGAGCGTCGTTCGCCTTCCCCTTCCTCGGAGTGCTCATCTGCCACGAGATGGGTCATTTCTTCGCCGCGCGCCGGCACGGGGTTCGGGCGAGCCTGCCCTACTTCATTCCGTTTCCCCCCTACTTTTCCGTCATCGGGAGTCTGGGCGCATTCATACGGCTGCGCGGGCCCACCGTCCGTCGCGTGAGCCTCTTCGACATCGGGGCTTCGGGACCCATCGCCTCGTTCCTCGTGTCCGTACCGCTTCTGGCCGCGGGGCTGTCGATGTCGCGAACCGTCCCCGGCTATGCAGACATGCTCTCGCCGTTCGTCATCAACTTCGCCGGGCAGTCGGTGTGGCTCGGAAACGGCGTCGTGACGCATGCTCTGGCCGGGCTCTTCGGGCCGGGCGCGGTGGGGGATGCGCCCATTCTGCTGCACCCCTTCGCGCTCGCCGGCTGGCTGGGGCTCTTCGTCACGGGGCTCAACCTTCTTCCGCTCGGTCAGCTCGACGGGGGCCACGTCCTGTACGCCCTGTTCCCCGAAAGACACCACCATTTCGCCCGACTCTTCCTTCTCACGCTCGTGCCCCTGGGCATCCTGTGGTGGGGGTGGTGGGGGTGGGCCGCGCTGGTCCTGGTCCTGCACCGCGGACGCGTGGGGCACCCCCGGGTGGTCCAGCCGGGTCCCGGCGTCGGTGCCTTCCGGATGGTCCTGGGATGGCTCTTGATCGCGGCTTTTTTGCTCACCTTCGTTCCTGTCCCGATTCAGCTCTAATTCTGTAAAACGGAGCCACGTCAACGTCGTATCGTCCTTTCCCATCAAGGCTTTGTCGCGTTTCGGGCGTCGGAAAATGTTGACATTTCGGCCGGCGGTAAAAACATTCGTTTATTGTAATTGTCACGAGCACGGCTCCGCGCCCGGGCGGGCGCGGTTCGGCCAGGACAGGGGGCGTCGAGGGTGGCACGACACAACCGAGATGGAGCCGGTGCCGACCAGCGCGGCGTCGAGTACGAAGTGAGCTACCAGCCCGACTGGCTCAAGCTCGTGAAGGTCACGCGCACGCTCGAATCCGGACGGCAGTCCACCAAGACGCTGTTCCGGAACCCCCAGACGCAGCCCGAGGCCGAGCCGGGCGACCGGATCCGCACGCGCATCTCGTCCACCGACCAGGCTCTGGAGTTCGAGATCGCACTGACCGATCCCCGCTCGGCGGTGAAGCGCATTCGCGTGGCCTACGAGGTGCCCGGAGCGAATGGTCGCCGCGAAGAGGTCGAATTCACACTCGAGAGCGACGTTCTGAGCGACGGCTGAACGGGCGACGGACCCCGGGGGGCGACGGGGGCAGCTTCTTCTTAGATTCCGTCATGGCTGCAATCACCACGCACGTCGAGGCCGTCGGGCAGGCCGCGATCCGGAGCGTTTCGTCCGTGGGACGCGCCGGGTTCCTGGGGATCGATGCAGTGCGCGCCCTGAGGAAGGTGGAGCTCTGGGGTCCGCACCTGATTCCCCAGCTCGCTCGCGTCGGCGTCGAGTCCGTCCCCATCGCCCTCTTCATCGCGACGTTCACGGGCATCGTGCTCTCGCTGCAGGCATCGTACACCTTCACCGGCGCGGTGCCGCTGTACTTCGTGGGCACGCTCGTCGGCAAGACGATGATCCTGGAACTCGGGCCCGTGCTCACGGGACTCGCCCTCTCCGGTCGGGTCGGCGCAAACATCGCGGCGGAGATCGGTACCATGCGCGTTACCGACCAGATCGACGCGCTCGAGACGCTCGCCTACGATCCGGTCGCGTACCTTGTCGTGCCGCGGGTGCTGGCGGGCGCGATCATGTTCCCTCTGGTCGTGATCCTCGCCAACGCCATCGGGATCCTCGCGGGCTGGGGCGCCTCGCTCGTCCTGCTGGACCTGTCGTCGCCCGAGTTCCTGAAGGGGCTCAAACTCTTCTTCCTCCCCTTCGACGTCCGCTTCTCGTTCATCAAGTCCATCACCTTCGGCGTGACGGTGACCGCGGTCGGCTGCTACTTCGGCTTTCACACGCGTGGCGGGGCCGAGGGCGTGGGCCATGCCACGACTCGGGCCGTCGTCATCGCGAGCATGATCATCCTGGTGCTGGACGCCTTCTGGGCTGCGGTGCTCCTCCGATGAGCATCGAGCTGGTGAACGTCTGCAAGTCCTTCGACAGCAACGAGGTTCTCAAGGGGCTGTCGCTGACCATCAACGACGGCCAGACGACGACCATCGTCGGTGCATCCGGCTCGGGAAAGTCCGTGGCGCTGAAACACATCGTCGGGCTGCTCCGGCCCGATCGCGGTGACGTCTGGGTCGACGAGCACAACGTGAGTCGGCTCGACCAGGACTCGCTGTACCGGCTTCGTCGAAACATCGGGTATGTCTTTCAGTTCGCCGCCCTGTTCGACTCGATGACGATAGGAGAGAACGTGGGGATGGGGCTGAGGCGGATGCCGGAGCTCGAGGAGGACGAGATCCGTCAACGCGTTTCCGAATGCCTCGCGCTGGTCGAGCTGTCCGGTTACGAAGACAGGCTGCCCTCCCAGCTGTCGGGCGGTCAGCGCAAACGGGCCGGGCTGGCCCGTGCCATCGCCACGCGCCCGAAGTACATCCTCTACGACGAGCCGACCACCGGGCTCGACCCGGTGACCACGGCCGTGATCGACGAGATGATCGTGCGGATGTCCGAGGAGCTCGGCGTGACGGGTGTGATCATCTCCCACGACATGAAGAGCGCCTTCCGAATTTCGGATCGTGTGGCGATGCTGTACGAGGGGATGATCCGCATCGACGGGACGCCGGACGAGGTACGCGCGTCGGACGACCCGATCGTAAAGGGCTTCATCCAAGGGATACCGGAGCTGATGGGGGCCAAGTCGTGAACCGGAACAAGGAGTTCCTGGTTGGCGCGGTGATCATTCTGGCGATCGTCGTCGCGGTGGGCGGAACGCTGTTGCTCCAGGGCACGAACTTCGGGCGCGCCACGACCACGGTGGAGGTCCTCCTCGAGTCGGTCGGCCAGCTGTCCGAGGGCAACCCGGTCACCTACCGGGGCGTGCGCATCGGGCAGACCGCCTCGATCGACGTCGAGCCGGGCGGCTCGGCGGTGCGGGTGACGCTGCTCCTCACCGAGGAAATGAGCCTCCCGGCGGATGCCGGCGTCGTACTCGGTCCGGAGTCCCTCTTCGGTGACTGGCAGGCGGAGATCGTGAGCCGCTCGCGCTTTCCGAGATTCGCCTTCTTCGACGTACCGCCGGGCACGCGCCCGCTCTCGGACGAGGCGGTCGGCGTGGTGGGGGGGTACGCACTCCCCGAGATCACGAGGCTCACCGCGTCGGCCGAGCAGATCTCCGTGAACCTGGCGGACCTCACCGCTCGGATGGAGCTCGCCTTCAACCAGGAGACTGCGGACAACCTGGCCCGGGCCATCGACAACATCGAGGCAATCACGCAGGAGGTGCGCTCGCTCGTGCAGCAGCAGTCGATTGTCGCTGCGAGCATCACCGCGAGCGCGGACAGCGCGCTGAACGAAGTGGAGCTCGCGGCCCACGCGGCCCGTCGCTCGCTCGACCGCGTCGAGGCCTTCGTGGAAAACGCGAGGTTCGATTCGATCATCGATAACGTCCGCATTGCTTCGGAGGGGATCCGCATCATCACTGCGGGCCTCGCGGACCCGGAGTCAGGTCTGGCCTCGACGCTCGAACGCGCCGATTCCGCGTTCGTGAGGATCGATCGGATCACGGCCCGGCTCGAAGCCGGCGAAGGCTCTCTGGGACGGCTCCTGCTCGACACCACCTTCGCCCTGCGCGCCGAGGAGGTGCTCCTCTCCTTCGACCTCCTGCTCAAGGACGTGCGGGAAAATCCCCACCGGTACGTCCGACTCTCGATCTTCTAGCATGCACCTTCCTTCTCCGAGGTCGGGTGCCCCGCCGGGTGCCCGCAAGCCGATCGTGGAGGTCAGCGCCGGCGGGGTCGTGGTGCGCGTCATCGAAGGCATCCGGCACGTCCTCGTCATTCGGGATCCGTACCGGAAATGGGGTCTGCCCAAGGGGCACGCCGAGGAGGGGGAGTCTCCCGACGAGACCGCCCTGCGGGAGGTTCGGGAGGAGACCGGCCTGACCGATCTCCGGCTTGGTCAGGAGCTCGTGACCATCGACTGGATCTACCGCGCCTCGGGCCGGAGAATCCACAAGTTCACGACCTTCTTCCTGATGTATTCGGAGGTGGGCGAGCCGATTCCCGAGAAGCGTGAGGGCATCTCCGCGTGTCGGTGGGTTCCGCTCCGCACCGCCCACGAGCGGATTTCGTATGACAACGCGAGCGAGGTCGTGAAGATCGCTCAGCGAACGGTGTACGCAGTCGACTCGGACGCGGCCGCGGACTGAGCCGGGCAGAGCGGTGCGCGGGCCGGTCTCCAGCCGTTGATCACCCCCCCGCTCCGGTTAGACTTCAGGGCTTCCCCGAGCCGCGGTCATGCCGCGCCCGGTGGACGTCCGACGCGTACTCCGCGCGCTCCGAAGCGCGTGCACCGACCACTCCAGGCCGACATGGCTGACGACATCCGGGACATCACCATCATCGGGGGAGGGCCGACGGGGCTCTTTGCCGCTTTCTACGCCGGCATGCGCGGCTCGTCCTGCCGGATCGTCGACTCGCTGCCCGAGCTCGGGGGCCAGCTGGCTGCCCTGTATCCGGAGAAGGACATCTTCGATGTGGGTGGCTTCCCGAGGGTTCTGGCGAAGGATCTGGTGCGAAACCTGGTGCAGCAGGCCATGCAGTTCCGTCCCGAGGTCTCGCTCGACGAGCAGGTTCGGGAGCTCGTTCGGGTCGACGGGCACTTCGAACTGAAGTGCAGTGGCGGCACGTACCGAACGCGCTCGGTGGTCATCGCCGGCGGCAAGGGTGCGTTCGAGCCGATGCCGCTCAAGTGCCCCGGCTACGAGGAGTTCATGCACGCCGGTGTCGAGTACGCCGTGAAGGACCCCGAGGCGTTTCGGGACCGGCGGGTGGTTATCGTCGGCGGGGGCGATACCGCGCTCGACTTCGTGCTCATGCTCAAGGGAATCGCCTCTCGGATCACGCTGGTCCACCGGCGGGACGGATGGCGGGCGCACCAGGCCACGGTCGATCAGGTGGAGGCTGCTGCCGCTGCCGGTGAGATCGACGTGCGCACCTTCTATGAGGTCCGGACCATCGAAGGGACCGGGCGGGTCGATCGTGTGACCATCTTCGACAACCGGACGGACGAGGACATGGTGCTGGAGTGTGACGTCGTGCTCTCGTGTCTCGGGTTCAAGCCAGACCTGGGCCCCATCAAGGAGTGGGGGCTGGACGTCCAGAAGAATCGGATCATGGTGAGTCCGCTCATGGCGACGTCGGTTCCCGGCATCTTCGCGGCGGGCGACATCGTGGACTACGAGGGGAAGCTCGACCTGATCGCCACGGGTTTCTCGGAGGCGGCCATCGCGGTCAACAATGCCGTGCACTACGTCGACCCGGCCGCGCGCGTCAATCCGGGGCATTCGACGAACATGAAAGTCTTCAAGGAGGATTGAGGGATGTCGGAGAGCACCACGCTCCATGAGCGCGTCGTCATCATCGGATCGGGTCCCGCCGGTTGGACGGCCGCGATCTATTCCGCCCGCGCGGAAATGAATCCCTTCGTGATCGAAGGCGGCATCAGTCGGACGATGATTCCCGGTGGCCAGCTCATGTTCACGACCGAGGTCGAGAACTACCCGGGCTTCAAGCATGGCGTGGATGGTCAGACGCTCATGCTCGACATGAAGGAGCAGGCGCTGCGCTTCGGCACGCGGGTGCTCACCGAGGACGTCGTGGAGATCGATCCCGCCCAGTATCCGTTCCGTCTCGTCACGACCGGCGGTACGGAGGTCTTCGCCGACGCGGTCATCGTGGCGACGGGTGCCAACGCCAAGTGGATCGGCCTCGCGAACGAGGAGCGCCTCGCCCAGTCGGGTGGGGGCGTGAGTGCCTGCGCCGTCTGTGACGGTGCGCTGCCGCACTTCCGAAATCAGGTGCTCGCGGTCGTGGGAGGCGGCGACACGGCGATGGAGGACGCGCTCTATCTCACCAAGTTCGCGAAGGAGGTCGTGATCGTTCACCGGCGCGACGAGCTGCGCGCGTCGAAGATCATGGCCGAGCGTGCGCTGGCCAACGAGAAGATCACCTTCGCCTGGAACAGCGTGGTGACGGAGGTCTTTGGTGACGACGTGATCACGGGCCTCCGTCTCCAGGACACCGTGACGGGCGAGGAGCGGGAGCTGGAGGTGGGCGGGCTCTTCGTCGCCATCGGGCACGAGCCCAACACCGGGTTCCTGCAGGACGTGGTCGACCTGAAAGACAACGGCTACGTGAAGACGCCGATCCCTTGGCGGACGCAGACGTCTGTTCCCGGCATCTTCGCGGCCGGTGACGTCATGGACGACTACTACCGCCAGGCGGTCACCGCCGCGGGCACGGGCTGCATGGCGGCTCTCGACGCGGAGCGCTGGCTCGCGCACGGCGGCGTGGACGCGCACCCCGGGGAAGTCGCCGCGGGGCACTGAGCTGAGGGGATGTTTCGCGGGTAAGCCCGCGGGGCCATCGCGATACGGTTCTACTCGGCGCCGCTGGTGTCCGGTGGTCCGGGGGGGCCGAGAAGGCGGCCGCCGTCCACGGGGAGCACGTGCCCTGTCACGAACGAGGCGCTCGCCAGGTACAGCACCGCCTGGACGACGTCGTCGGCCGATCCGGTTCGCTTCAGGACCGCCCTCGACGCCAGCGCCTCCAGGCGCTCCCGAGGCCATTCCGCGGGCGGGAGTACGGCGCCCGGCGCGATCGCGTTGACGCGCACCTCGGGCGCGAGGGCGCGAGCCTGGACGCGCGTGAGGTGCACGAGGGCGGCTTTCGACACCGCGTGGTGCGGGTAGACCGTCCAGGCCTGGAAGGCGGACAGGTCGGTGAGGTTCACGACGGCGCCGCGGGCCGCCCGGAGCATGTCGGCACAGGCGCGGACCAGGAGGTGGACCGCGCGCACGTTGAGCGCCATGACCTCGTCCCACTCGGTCGCGTCGACCTCGAGCAGCGGGCGGGCGTGGAACGAAGCGGCCGAATTCACGAGCAGGTCGAGCCGGCCGAATCGCGCGCGGGTGGCGGAAGCCAGCGTGTCGGCGGCCTCGGGGCGGCGGAGGTCGGCCTGGACGGTCTCGCAACGCCGGCCCAGGGCGTCGAGGGCGGTGGCGACCTCCGCGGCGGCGTCACCGGAAGATCCGTACGCAACGACGACGTCGTAGCCCGCGCCGGCGAGGCCGAGCGTGATGGCCCGTCCCAGCCGCACCGCGCCACCGGTGACGAGCGCTACGCGTTGCCCTGTACCTTGGGTCATCGGCACACTTTCTTCTGGGGGTGCGGGGTGGACGGCGGACGGTCATGCGCCGCGTCGACTCGAAACATCGAATCGAACAGGAAAGGGAAGGATGCCGAGGGTCACGGGCAAGGTTGCCGTCGTTACGGGCAGCACGAAGGGCATCGGGCTCGCCGTTGCCGAGCGGATGATCAACGCAGGGATGTCGGTCGTGGTGAGTTCGCGGTCGCCCGAGGATGTCGCGTCGGTTGCGGAGCGACTGGGCGAGCGTGCGTTCGGCGTCCCGTGCGATGTGTCGGACCCGGAACAGTGTGCCGACCTGGTCTTGGCCACCGTGGAGCGCTTCGGCCGACTCGACGTGCTCGTGAACAACGCGGGGTTCGGCATCTTCAAGCCGATTGCGGAGATGAGCGTCGAAGAGTGGCGCCGGATGATCGACGTGAACCTGGGGGGCGTCTTCTACTGCTCGAAGGCGGCGCTGCCGCACCTGAGCGCCTCGGGTGACGGGTTCATCATCAACATCGGGTCACTCGCCAGCCGCAACTCGTTCGCGAACGGCACCGGGTACAACGCCAGCAAGTTCGGGCTGCTCGGCATGTCCGAGGCGATGATGCTCGACGTGCGCCATGACGGCGTCCGAGTCTCCATCGTCATGCCCGGCAGCGTGAATACCCACTTCAACGACAACGTCCAGGCTGCGGAGCGAGGGTGGAAGCTCGAAGCCGACGACTGTGCGCTGGCCGTGATGCAGCTCCTCGAGTATCCGAAGGAGGCCCACGTGAGCCGGATCGAGATGCGGCCGAGCCGGCCCGGGTCACGCTCCTGACCTAACGTCGACGATGGTCGCGACGTCGAGGGTACTGGGGGAAGGGAGTCTCAATCGTTCGAGAACTTGTGATGAAACGGCGTAGCGTCGAGTTGCTTCTGGCCCTGTCCGTTTTTTCACTCGCGTGTGATGGGGCGGTGAGTGAGGTTCAGGTCGGCGGCGACCCGGACCTCTCCAGATATTTCATCACGCCGGATCTGTGCGCGGACACGTTCGGACCCGACTGCAGATCTCTTCGTCTCGGTGATGACCATGTCACGACGACGAGTCCGGCACGCGGCAAGCTTTACGCGTGTTCGCCGGGCAACCCGAATGCGCCAGGGAGTCAGGCGGACCGGATCACCTGGATCGACTGGGCCGCTGGAACGTGGAATCTGCTGTCGAAGCCTTTCCTGCCTCGGGGAGCGTTCGCGCCGGAACCGGGGACCATTCGGGTGTCGGAGTCCGGTAGCGTTCGGACCATCACGATCAACAACCTCCCGGTGGACCTGAGGATCGGCGACTGGCCCATGACGCAGTACCCGGACCTGTCTGCCATCGACAGAAACCCCGGCGTGCCATCCCCCGGGAGTTACACGTTCAATCTTCCCATGAATCCGACGGTGGGCGCCATTCCTGCTTGCACGTCGCTCGGAGCAATCGGGGTCACGCTCAACGGCGTGATCCTCTACAACGCGATGGATGGACGAGGCGATGATGCCGTCGCCCATGAGATTGTGGACGAGTTCGGTGGGCATCCTGCCATGACAGACTATCACTACCACTATCTCCCGGAGCGCCTCGATGCGGCGCCGATGCCTGACGGCCATTCCGGGCTCGTCGGTTACATACGCGACGGTTTCGGTCTTTACGGATACTCGGGGGTTGGGGGGCGGGAACTGTCCAACGCCGATCTCGACGAGTGCCACGGGCACGAGCACGCCCCCCTTGGTTACCACTACCACGCGACGATCGAATATCCCTACACCGTCGGCTGCTATCGCGGTACTCCCGCGGCGGCCCTCCTGACCCCTTTGGCGTTTCCGGTCGCCATCGCGGGGACGGCGGCCTCGGTGAAAGTCGATCAGACTGCGCTGGTGAGCATGATACGCCACCATCGCCAGGCACTCGATCTGGTCGCGCTCGTACCTGATCGCTCAGACCGACCCGAAGTGATCGAGATGGCGGTGCGAATGCAGATTGCCCAGACCGAAGAGATCCATTTGATGAGACGGTGGCTTGAGTCGGGTCATTCGGACATCGGTGGCGACCTCCTCGTAACTCACGATGGGATCCATGACATACCGGGGATGATTTCGGACGCACGTATGCGCCGTCTTCGGGACGCGAGCGGCCCGGAGTTCGACCGACTGTTCCTCGAGTCCATGGTGGAGCACCACGAGGGCGCGATCGTCATGGCGCGGGTCCTTCTCGATCGGGTGGGGTCGGTCGGCACGACGCCCGAGGCCGCATGGCTGCTTCGACACATCGACGCGGAACAGGCGATGGAGGTGCAGCGCATGCGGGGGATGCTGGCCCGCGGGGGATGACGTCGCGGACATGGCGGGCTCCACTTCAAGTCCGGGTCCGCCGGGGTAGATTTCGGAGCTGATCGGCTCGGCCGTGTGGTCGCGCCGGACTCCGAACGCCCCATCAGGATCGACACCCCATGGCCGACGCATATCGGATCGAGAAGGACTCCCTCGGCGAGATGAAGGTCCCCGCCGACGCGCTCTATGGACCCCAGACGCAGCGGGCCGTGGAGAATTTTCCCATCAGCGGCCAGAGGTTCGGTCGTCGCTTCATCCAGGCGCTCGGGATCATCAAGAAGTCCGCGGCGCAGACGAATGCCGAACAGGGACATCTCGACACGAAGGTGGCCGACGCCATCGTGGTGGCGGCGGCGGAGGTCGCGGGCGGGAAGTGGGACGACCAGTTCGTGCTGGACATCTACCAGACGGGCTCGGGGACCTCGACCAACATGAACACGAACGAGGTGGTCGCCCGCCGGGCCACCGAGCTCCTCGAGGGTGACGGCTCGGTCCACCCCAACGACCACGTGAACTTCGGGCAGTCCTCCAACGACGTGATCCCCACGGCCATCCACGTGGCGGCCCGGGTCGCGATCGAGGAAGAGCTCCTGCCGGCGCTCGAGCACATGCGCTCGGCGCTGGCGGCCAAGGCGGAGGCGTTCGACGGGGTCGTGAAGTCGGGACGAACGCACCTCATGGATGCGACGCCGGTCCGCCTCGGGCAGGAGTTCGGGGGCTACGCCACGCAGGTGGCCAAGGGCATCGAGCGCGTGAGGTCGGCCGGAGCCGAGCTCGAGGAGCTGGCACTCGGCGGGACCGCGACCGGTACGGGCATCAACACGCACGCCGAGTTCTCGGCGCGCACCGTCGCCCGGATCGCAGCCGCCACGGGTGTCTCCTTCCGGGAGGCTGACGACCATTTCGAGGCACAGGGGGCCAAGGATGCCGCGGTGAACGTGGCCGGCGCGCTGAACACCGTGGCCACGAGCTTCATGAAGATCGCGGACGACATTCGCTGGCTCGGTTCGGGACCGACGTCCGGTCTCCACGAGATCCGTCTTCCCGCGATCCAGCCCGGGTCGTCGATCATGCCGGGCAAGGTGAATCCCGTGATGTCCGAGGCAATGATGATGGTGTGTGCCCGCGTCATGGGGAATCACACCACCGTCACGGTGGCCGGCAGCCGAGGCAATTTCGAGCTGAACGTGATGATGCCGGTTCTGGCGCACGCGCTCCTCGAGTCGATCACGCTGCTCGCGAACATCGCGCGTGCCTTCACCGACAACTGCGTGGTCGGGATCGAGGCGAACGAGGCACGGGCCCGGGAACTGCTCGAAAAGAACCCCGCTATCGCGACGGCGCTCAACCCCTATATCGGCTACGACGAGGCGGCGGTGGTCGCCAAGGAGTCGGCCCGGCGCGGGGTCAGTGTGCGCGACGTGGTCCGTGAGCGCGGGCTGCTGCCCGAAGACCAGATCGACGGCGCGCTCGACGTCCGGTCGATGACGGAGCCCGGCCTGCCGAAGTGATCCGCGGCCGTACGTTCCGACCGGACACCAGAGGGAGAAAAGCGAGTGACGCCAGCCACCGAAGCGACTGACGCCACTCTTGGCGCGCCCCCCCAGGGCGTGATGCCCACCCGAAAATGGGACTTCGTGCCGGTGGACGACCGAGGTCGAACCGAACCGGCACGAAACCCATCTACGCAGTCTTGCGGTCGACGGCGAAGTCGAACAACGGATCCGGCTCAACGTCGGCCAGAGGCATCCCCCCGTTCGGGATCACGCGCGTCACGTCGCCGTCGGTGTAGATCGGGTAGGCCCACGAGCCGCATCGAACGACCTGGATCAGTTGAGGTCCGGCCGGATCGACGATCGCGTCGACGCGCTCCGTGATGGCCCGCCAGACCCGGTCCATCAGCGTCATGCGCTCCTGGAGCGAACCCGCCCACAGCGCCAATCGGATGCGTTTCCGCTCCTGGAGCGAGAGGGGCCGCACGATTCGGCGATGTCCGCGAAAGGTATGGGACAGCAGAAAGGCGACGGCTTCCTCCTCCGGAACCGGTTCCAGGGCGTGGTCGTGGTAGCCGGGGGTGCGAACCCTGCGGGGGTCGCTGATGTTGATGTATCCATCTGCAGAAACTCGCACACTGGCCTCCAACCTGAGATGCGGGCACTCACATGTGGCACTTCGACCCAAACGCCGAACAAATCGCGTGCCAGAAATTCGAACGATTGCGGTCAGGGCTTTTCGATTCGGTAAAGCTATGCAGAACATGGATATGCAGATCCGGGCAAAATGCGACTCAGGGCTGCTGTCGGGGGCGAGGCCGCCACTCTTATTCCGAATGAGGCAAAATGTATCGACCTGTTCGTGATGTCTGACCACGCTTCCCCTCCGCCCGCCGCGCCGGACGAGCTCGGGGCGCATGTCTCCGCCGGCGGCGGCGTGCATCTCGCTCCGGGACGCGCCCGGGAGATCGACGCCCGCGTCCTCCAGCTCTTCACGAAGCAGCCGAATCGCTGGGCCGAGCCGACCGTCGACGCGGCGGCGGCCGCCGCGTTCCTCGCTGAGCGCGAACGTCACGGTACGACCGTGGCGGGGGCTCACGACTCGTACCTCATCAACCTCTCGACGCCGGACCCCCGGCTGTGGCGCATGTCCCAGCGGTCGTTCCAGGCCGAGCTGGAACGTTGCGCGCTCCTCGAGCTCGACTTTCTCGTCACCCATCCGGGCAATGCCACGGACGGCGACGTCGAGGCCGGCATCGAACGGAACGCGCGCGGCGTCACCGAGTCACTCGAGGCGGTGGGTGGCCCGACCCGGGTCCTGCTCGAGCTCACCGCGGGTGGGGGGACGACTGTGGGGGCGACCTTCGAGAACCTTCGTGGCATCCTCGACCTGATACCGGAGGCGGTCCGCCATCGCGTGGGCGTCTGCTTCGACACGTGTCACGCCTTCAGCGCCGGCTACGACCTCGTCGACGACTACGACGGCGTGTGGGAGTCGTTCGATCGCGTGATCGGACTGGATCGACTGGGCCTCCTGCACCTCAACGACTCGAAACACCCCTTCGCTTCACGCAAGGACCGGCACGAAGGCATCGGCCAGGGAACGCTCGGTGTGGAGCCCTTCCGTCGGATCGTCCTCGACCCGAAGCTGCGCACCGTTCCGAAGGTCCTCGAGACACCCAAGGGCGACGACGAGAAGGCGGCGGACGTCGCCAACCTCACGCTCCTGCGGAGTTTCCGCTCAGGGGGTTGACCCGGCCGTGGTTTCGTGGTGGTGACGACACGTCACTATATTCATCGCCGGCGTGTCGGAGGGTCCGTTTATTGAGCCAACGCAAAGAAGCCGGGACTGACTCCCGGGAATGACGCCAGGCCCCGGCAGAGGGGAAGGCGGTAACCCCCGGGGAGGTCACCATTCATTGGTTCCCGGGCTTCAATAATTCCCCTTCGGTGCGCCTCCGGGCCGGTCTCGACCTCGCATGCGTGCGTCGGGGCCGGCCCATTCTTTCTTCCGGGCGATGGACCGACATTGGTAGGGGCGGGTAGCCGTCCATTCCGAGTTCCGCCACACCAACCCCCCGAACCATGCCGACTGTTCGCGTGACCCGTCGGGCCCATTTCTGCTCGGCGCATCGTCTCTTCCATGACGAGTGGTCCGATGAGAAGAACCGCGAGGTCTTCGGTGACTGCTCCAATCCTCACTGGCACGGACACAACTACGTACTCGACGTCACGGTGGAAGGGCCGGTCGATCCCGAAACGGGGTTCGTCATGGACCTGAAGGCCGTCAAGGGGGCCATCGACGAGCGGGTCGTGAGGGACGTCGACCATCGGAACCTCAACCTCGAGGTGGCATGGATGCGTGGGATCAGGCCCTCGACGGAGAACTTCGCCGTCGCGGTCTGGGATCGCATCGCCCCGGTGCTGCCGGAGGGCGTCCGACTTCAGCGAGTCTTCCTGCGCGAGACCCCGAACAACTCGGTGGAGTATCTCGGCCCCGAGGGAGGCGATCGATGAGTGCCGGGGCACCGCGTGCGGATCTTTCGGGCGTCCGCTTCGAGGACCTGGTCGAGGAGATGATCCGTCGGCTGGGTGAAGACCCCAAGCGCGAGGGCATGGCCCGGACGCCCGAGCGTGTGGCCCGGGCGATGGCGTTTCTGACGAAGGGGTACGGCGAAACGCCGGAGGCCGTCCTCGGCGAGGGGCTGTTCGAGGAGAGTCACCGGAGCATGGTCCTCGTCAAGGACGTGGAGCTGTACTCCCTCTGCGAGCACCACATGCTCCCCTTCTTCGGGAAGGCGCACGTCGCCTACATCCCGAACGGCAGGATCATGGGCCTGTCCAAGGTGGCGCGTCTCGTCGAGGTGTACGCGCGTCGGTTCCAGGTGCAGGAGCGACTCACCGACCAGATCGCTCAGGCGGTATGGGACACCACGCAGCCTCAGGGCGTGGCGGTCGTGGTCGAGGCGTACCACCTGTGCATGATGATGCGGGGTGTGGAGAAGCAGAATTCGAAGACGATTACCTCCGCCATGCGTGGGAGCTTCCTCGAGGATCATCGCACGCGCGACGAGTTCATGCGCTTCGTGACGAGCGTCCACCCGCCGCTCTAGGTCGGGCGTGGCCGGAGCCTCCCTCCCTCGCATCCTGGAATTTCGAACGTGACCGATCGATCCTCACTCGTCGGAACGCGAGCGCTCGTAACCGGCGCCAGCCGCGGGATTGGGCGCGCGACGGCGGTGGCGCTCGCGCGCGAGGGTGCCCGTGTCTGGGGCCTGGCCCGCGACGCCCGCGCTCTGGCCCGGCTCGAGTCGGAACACGGGCTGACCCCCGTGGTGGCCGATCTCGGTGACGATGCGGACGTCTGGACCGCACTGGACGAGCTGGTCGAGTCGTCCGGAGGGCCGCCCGACATCGTGGTGAACGCGGCCGGCGTCTTCGGGATCGAGTCGATCGCGAATGAATCCGTCCGCGCCTTCGACGATCATCTTCGGGTCAACACGCGCGGGGCCTTCCTCGTGATTCGGGCCCTCCTTCCGGCCATGCTCGAGCGTGGCTCCGGGCTCGTGGTGAACGTCGGATCGATCTCGGGCTGGAAGGCGTTTCCCGGCAACGCTGCGTATTCGGCGTCCAAGTACGGTCTGAAGGGCCTCCACGAAGTGCTTCTGGAGGAGATCCGTGGCACGGGGGTGCGCGCGACCCTGGTGGAGCCAGCGGCGACCGACACGGGGCTCTGGGATCCCCTGGACCCGGATGCGAATCCCGGCCTCCCGAACCGCGCCGACATGCTCAGGCCCGAGGATGTGGCGGAAGCCGTCGTCTTCGCCGCGACGCGCCCCGACGGGGTCGCGCTCCCGCTCCTTCGCATCGAGCGCAGCTGACGCCCCCGACGCCATGCAGCTGCTGCTGACCGACCGGCTGACCTGTGCGCGCTGCGGGCCGGGCTTCGGCCTCGTCCTTCTGGCCGACCACCTGGTCGACCGTCGCGTGCGCGACGGAGTGCTCGGTTGTCCGAACTGCCGAGACTCGTTCACGGTCGTCGGGGGTTTCGCGGACCTCCGGGAGCCTCCGCGGGGGGCGCTGCCCCCGGGGCTCGCCGGCTCGCCGGACGTGGACGCCGGCGAAGGCGGACGGATCGTCGCTCTTCTCGGGATTGTGCGCGGGCCAGGCACCGTCGCGCTCGTGGGAGGGCCCGCGCGCCACGCCACGCTGCTCGCGGACACGGTGCCCGAGCTCGACGTGGTGGCGGTGGACGCCGATACCCGGGCGTGGACCGACCACCCGGGGGTCAGCCGAATCGTCTCGGCGCCGGGGCTGCCGTTCTTCTCCGGGGTGCTCCGCGGCGTTGTGGTCGACGGACGCCTGGGCGAGGCCATGATCCACGAGGCCGCGCGCGTAACGGCCTCCCGGTGCCGTACGGTGGTCGTCTCCGCGCCGGAATCCGCGCCTCGGGTGCTCGAGAAGGCGGGACTCAACGTGCTCGCCGCAGAAGCCGGAACGGTCGTAGCTGCAAGGGGTTGAGCGTTGCGTGCCCCCCCGGGGGCCGTCTACCTTGCGACGTGCTCCCGGGGATGCCGTCGGAGGCTCGCTCCGGTGGCGTACCATCCCTCAGACCCCCGCGCCTATGGCGTTCTGGAAGAAGATTCTCGGAAACGAGGACGACCGGCCTGTCGACTATTACAGCGAGGGCATGGATTTCCTCGGTTCCGGCAAGTTCCACGAAGCCCTCACCTCCCTCCGCCTGGCGCTGAAGGCCTCGCCGGGCGACCCCGTCGTGCTGCAGCAGATCGCCATCTGCTACACGCGCATCGGGATGGTCGAGGAGGCCGCCAAGACGTACAGGCACGTCCTGCAGAAGCATCCCGACTCGCCGGGCGCCCACTACGGCCTCGCCTTCATCCTGCTTCGAGGAGACCGTCCGGTCGAGTCGATCCCGCATCTCGAAGCCTTCCTGGCCCAGGCACCGGACGACGAGAGCACGGGCGCGCACGTCGAGCACGCGCGCTGGACCCTCGCGCAACTCCGCGAGCAGGGCCGTTCCGACCAAAGGGGGCTGGACGATGTCGGCCCCTAACGTTCGGCAGGTCCGCCTGCGCTGGTCCGGGGAGGGTCTCGCGTTCGAAGGCGGGCCCGAAGGCGGCGTTCAGATCGGAGTCGACAGCGACGGGGCTTCCGGCCAGACGCCGATGCAGCTCCTCCTCATGTCCCTCGCCGGGTGCATGGGAGTCGACGTACTGATGATCCTGCAGAAGTCGAGGGTTCCGGTGGAGACGCTGGAGGTCGAGGTGACCGGGGTTCGGGCAGAGACGCCGCCGAAGCGGTACGTATCCGTGGAGCTTGTCTACAGGATCACGGGACCCTCGCAGGACGATCAGGCGAAGCTCGACCGCGCCATCGAGCTGTCCAGGGACCGATACTGCTCGGTGCTCCACACGCTCGATTCGGCGCTCGACGTCCAGATCCGAGTCCAGCGAGGCTGACCAGATCGACATGACGCCTTCCACTGCCGTCGGCCACGAGGCACCCGAAGCGAAGTCTACGCTCACGTCTCTGTTCTTCGAGGCCGTGGATCGGTGGGGTGAGGCGCCCGCGTTCCAGCGCTTCGAGTCCGCGGAGAGGATCGTCGATATCTCCTACGACGCGGCTCATGATCTGGTGCGGCGCGCTGCGGGGGGGCTCGCCTCGAAGGGGCTCGCCCGCGGTGATCGGGCGGCGATCCTGTCCGAGAACCGGCCTGAATGGGCCATCGCGGACTATGCCTGTCTCTGCTCGGGCGTCATCAGTGTGCCGATCTATCCGACTCTCGCTGCGCCTCAGATTGCGTATATATTGCGCGATTCGGGAGCGAAGTTCGTCTTCGTCTCTACCGGAGATCTTCTGGCCAGGGTACGGGAGGCCGTGCGGGACTGTCCGCAGCCCGTTGCCATCGTGGCATTCGACGTCCAGTCCGGCGAAGATGTGACCTCGTGGAGCGACTTCCTGGCATCCGGGGCCGCAGGACCGGATGCGGAGGCGTTTCGCGCGGCGGCGCTGAGCGCGGCGCCCGACGACGTCGCCACCGTGCTCTACACGTCCGGGACCACGGGGGACCCCAAGGGCGTGATGCTCACGCACAACAATGTGGCGTCGAACGTCCGGACCTCCGTGACGATCCTGCCCATCGGGCATTCGGACAACACGATCAGCTTCCTCCCGTTGTCGCACATCCTGCAGCGGATGGTCGACTATCTCTTCTTCTGGACCGGGTGCAGGATCGGCTACCCCCGCTCCCTCGACACGCTGATCGCCGATCTCAAGAAGCTCGAGCCCACCGTGGTCGTCTCGGTTCCCCGCATCTATGAGAAGATCTACAACGGGGTCATGAATGCCCGCGGCGTGAAGAAGGCGCTCATCGACTGGGCGGCCGGCGTCGCGGACCGTGCCGCGGACCTCCGGCTGGCGGGACGAGAGCCGACTGGCCTGCTCGCTCTCCAGTACCGGATCGCGGACGCGCTGGTCTTCGCCAAGGTCAAGCGGGCGGTCGGCGGTCGGCTGCGCTTCTTCGTGAGCGGGGGTGGTCCCCTCGCGCCGGCCCTGAACCGCTTCTTCTACTCGATCGGTCTGACGATCCTGGAGGGGTACGGCCTCACCGAGACGAGCCCCGTGACGAACGTGAACACGGAGAACGACTTCCGCATCGGAACGGTCGGCAAGGCCATGCCGGGCACCGAGGTCCGCATCGCGTCGGACGGCGAGATCCTGATCCGTGGGCCTCAGGTCATGAAGGGATACTACAACAAGCCTGAGGCGACGGCGGCCGTGATCGACGCGGACGGCTGGTTCGCCACCGGTGACGTGGGCGTGATCGATGAGGACGGTTTCCTCAGCATCACCGACCGGAAGAAGGACATCATCGTCACGGCCGGCGGAAAGAACGTCGCGCCGCAGCCGATCGAAAATCGCCTGAAGACGCATCCGTTCGTCGAGCAGGCGGTCATGATCGGCGACCGCCGCCGCTACTGCTCGCTCCTCGTCGTACCGGCCCTCGGGCCACTCGAAGCGTGGGCTGCGGATCACGGCGTGACGTGGACGTCGACCGACGAGCTCCTGCACGATCCGGTGGTCGTGGCTCACGTGGAGAAGGAGCTGCTCGCCATGCTGACGGACTTCGCCCAGTACGAGCGACCCAAGAAGGTGGCGCTGATCGAGGAGGAGTTCACGATCGAGAACGGGATGCTCACGCCGACCCTCAAGGTGAAGAGGAAGGTCGTGGGCGAGCGTCTTCGTGACGTGATCGACGAGCTCTACGCGGAGGAAGCCGCGGACGCCACGGGGAAGTGAGCGACATGCCCCCCGAGGTGGATGCGACCGTCATGGTCGTGCTGACGACGCTGCCGGACGCTCCGGCGGCCGAGGCCCTGGCCGTTCAGCTCATTCACGAACGCCTCGTGGCGTGCGCGAACGTGCTGCCGGGGGCGAGGTCGCTCTACCGCTGGAAGGGGGAGATCCGGCGCGACGATGAGTCCCTCGTGATTCTGAAGACGACCCGCGCCTCCCTTCCCGATCTAGAGCGGCGTCTTCCGGAACTGCATCCCTACGACGTACCCGAGCTCGTCGCGCTCGACGTCGTGGGGGGGCTCGAGACGTACCTCGAGTGGGTCCGGGCCGAAGCCGGGGGGGGCGCGTGAGCGAGCTGCCACCCCCGACGGGGAAGAAGCCCGCGCGTCTGGGGCGGCGCCGGAAGGCGAAGCACAGGTCGACCGACGGGCAGCAGGTAGAGCTCCTTCCCGGAGCGATCGAGGAGGAGCCGGGCGACGTAGAGCCGCCCGCTGGGGGGGGCGAAGACAGCGCACGCGAGGCCGCTCGGCCGTCCGGTCCCGGGGCTCTCTCGCCGATTTACGACGCCGACAGGGTCGACGATGCGCCCGACCACGTCGACGATGCCCCCGGCGGGCTCGACGGCACGCCCGGTCACTCCGGGACGACATCGCCCGGCGCGGCGTCGGGGGTCTCGGGTCAGCCGGCCCGCGGCGATGCCGGACCGCGCTCGGCGGGACACCAGCTGGCGCGCGCCCGCGACCTCGTACACGGGGGTCGAATCGAGGAGGCGATCGAGACGTACCGGGCGATCCTCGTCGACAATCCGGTGAACCTCAAGGCTCTCAACAACCTCGGGGTCCTCTTCGACGAGCTCGGGCGCCACGAACTGGCCTCGGCGCACTTCAACAGGGCGCTGGAGGTGGAGCCGAACAGCGTCGAGGTGCTGGTGAACCAGGCCGCGGCGCTCGCAGCGCTCACTCGGTACGACGAGGCGGGCGAGCTGCTCCGGCGCGCTCTGCGCCTCGCCCCGGACGATCCGGGTGGCCGCTACGCCTCCGCCGTACTCTGCTTCCGCCGCGGACTCTACGCGCAGGCGGAGGTGGAGCTCCGCTGGGTCTGTGAGCGCGACCCCGCGCACGGGCTTGCCTTCTATTACCGGGGAGAGTCACTGAACCGCCTGAACCGCTACGAAGAGGCCGCGGAACTGCTCGAGTACGCGGTCGAGCTGTTGCCCGACGACCCCCGTCCCGCGTACACACTGGGCCACCTTTTCGACCGGCGTGGCATGCGGGAGGAGGCCTCGGAGATGTACCGTCGCGCGCGCGATCTCCAGCGGGCCGCGGGCAAGGCGACATCATGATCCGGGTCGTGACCGGCTCGCTGGTCGACGTGGACGCGGAGGCCCTCGTGCGTCCTGTTCGCTCGGACCTCGCACCCGTGAGCGGGGCGTCCCGGGACGTGGCCATCGCGGCCGGGGCCGAGCTCGAGGCCAGGCTCGAACGCCTGGGCTCCCTGCCGGTCGGAGGTGCGGTGATGACCCCGGTGGGGTCCCTGCGCGCGGCGTTCGTGATCCATGCCGTGGTGATGTCCGACGAGGAGCCCCAGACCCAGGTCACGGTGCAGAGGGCGGTGCGAAACGCGCTCGCCCGGGCGGCCGACTGGGGCGTGGCCTCTCTCGCGTTGCCGCCGATGGGGATCGGCGTGGGGCTGACCGAGCCAGAAGACGCCGCGGATGCCCTGGTGCAGCTCCTGGCGTCGCACCTCGACGAGGGCAGGCCCCCCCGGGATCTCATCATCGTCACCACTTCGCCGTTCGAAAGAGATCTCTTCGCCGGGGTCGTCGTCGAGGTCGCACGGAACCTGGCCGAACCTCGTTCGTAACCAGAAGCAGCGGCGACGACGGGGCCTGCCTCTTCGCCTGCGTGAGGCGTTCACGACCTTCACCAAGGGGAAGCCGGATGCGGAAGCGGGTTGTCGGAACTGCGATCGTCCTGGTCTGGATCGGGATGGTCGGCTGGAAGGCCCGCGACGAGTACTTTCAGCCGGAGCTCGCCCGGCTGGCCGAGGCCGCGCTGTCGCTGGCTCCGGGCATCAATTTCTACTCGCTCACGATGGGCGACCGGACCATCGGGCAGGCCACGTCGCGGCTCGACACGCTGCCCGACGGATTCGAGCTCGAAGACTTCATGAACCTCGAGCTGCCCGCCCTCGGACAGACGGGCCTGGCCGTCGCCCGCACCCGCGTGAAGCTCAGTCCGTCGCTCGTGATGGAGAGCTTCTCGTTTACCCTCGATTCCGAGGTCGGTCGCTTCGAGGCCAGCGGAATGCTGCGCCCGGACACGACCCTCGAGGTCCGTATCGTGTCGGCGGGCAGCGAGCAGAACCTGAGCTTCCGGCTTTCCCAGCCGCCCATCATGTCCAACGTCGTGCCCATCCGCGTCGCCATGGGCGAGGGACTCGAGGTCGGAAAGACGGTGCGTCTCCCCGTCTTCGATCCCACCAGCCTGAGCACCCGCACCGTCGAGGTGCGGATCCTCGAGCACGACACCCTTTTCGTTACGGACTCGGCCGCGCTCGGCCCGGATGGGCGGTGGTCTCCGGCCCGGACGGACTCGGTGCCGGCCTGGAGGATTACCGAGGAGTTCGGAGGCGTACGCGTCGAGAGCTGGGTCGACGAGGACGGACGGATCCTGCAGGCGTCGAGCGCGATGGGCTTCTCGATGCGGAAGACCGAATACGAACTGGCCCGCCAGGCGCAGGAAGATGCGCGCCTCACGTCGTCGTCGCCGATCGATGACGACGTGATCCTTTCCACGGCGGTGCAGAGCAATGTCGACTTCGCGGACGTGACGCAGTTCGACGAGCTTCGCTTCCGGCTCACGGGTGTCGACCTGGAGGGGTTCCAGCTCGATGGCGGGCGGCAGACGCTCCGGGGCGACACCCTGATCATCCGCCGCGAGGGCTGGGACGGGCTGGATCCCGGCTACCGCCTTCCCTACGCCTTCATGGATCTCCGCGAGGCGCTCGAGCCCGAGCCTCTCATCCAGAGCGACGACCCCCGCATTTTGCGGCGGGCGCGGGAGATCACAGCGCGCCGCGCTCAGTGGTCGCAGGACCCGAAACAGGTGGCGCGCCAGCTCACGACTGCGGTCTACAACATGGTCGACAAGAGCGTGACGTTCTCGGTTCCCAACGCCGTGCAGGTGCTCGAGACCCTGCGAGGCGACTGCAACGAGCACACCGTTCTGTATGTCGCGATGGCGCGCTCGCTCGGGCTGCCCGCCCGTACGGCGGTCGGGCTCGTCTACGTGAATGGCGCCTTCTTCTATCACGCGTGGCCGGAGGTTTGGCTGGACGAGTGGGTCGCGGTCGACCCCACGTTCGGGCAGTATCCGGCGGACGCATCCCACATCCGCTTCGTCATCGGCGGGCTCGCTCAGCAGGTCGAGATCGTACGGCTGATCGGGAACCTCGACATCGAAGTTCTCGGAGAGGTAGCCGCCCAGGAGCGACAGGAGCAACCGTGACGTCACCCCTGTGCACAGAGGAGTGCGCGTGACCGAAGAGAGATCGATGGTGGAGGAAGTCCTGTCCCCGGTCGACCGTGGGGGCGGCAAGACCGCCCCCATGCTCGAGCTTCGTCGGGCCCGGAAGCAGTACGGGAAGTTCGTGGCCGTGAAGGGCCTCGATCTGACAGTGCACCGCGGCGAGATCTTCGGATTTCTCGGGCCGAACGGCGCCGGCAAGACGACGACCATCCGGATGGTGGCCGGCGTGCTCCGACCCACCTCGGGGGAGGTGCTCGTCGGAGGTGACGACCTCCTGCGGCATCCGGAGAGGGCCAAGGCGCGCATCGGGTATATCCCCGACCGACCCTACCTCTACGAGAAGCTGTCGGGCGGCGAGTTCCTCCGCTTCGTCGCGGGCCTCTGGGGCCGCGAAGGTGACACGGTGGAGGCGAGGGTCGACCGGCTGCTCGAGCTCTTCCAGCTCGCCCCGTGGAAGGACGAGCTCATCGAGAGCTACTCGCACGGCATGCGTCAGAAGATCCTGATCAGCTCGGCGCTCATCCATCAGCCGGAGCTGATTGTGGTGGACGAGCCGATGGTGGGACTCGACCCGCGTTCGGCCCGCCTTCTCAAGGACCTCTTTCGCACGTTCGTGGGTCACGGCGGCACCGTGTTCCTGTCGACGCATACGCTGGAGGTCGCCGAGGCGCTCTGCGATCGCATCGCCATCATCAACCGGGGGCAGATCGAGGCTCTGGGTACGATGGACGAGCTCCGTAGCCAGGCGGAGGCCGGTGGGGCGCACCTAGAGGAGATCTTCCTGAAGGTCACGGGCGGCGAGGCGATGAGCGACGTCATCGAGTCACTGCGCCAGGCACTCGAGAGGTGAACGACGCCTTCGCCCCCGCGCGGGCGGGACTCTTCTGGCTCCTGCGGCCGAAGCTCCGCACCAAACTCAACCGGGCGCGCACCGACGACGGGCGCCTGTTCAAGGCGTTCCTGCTCGGCTTCGTGGGCCTCTTCTTCTGGTCCCTGATCTTCGCCGTGATCTTCCGGATGCTCGTGTACTTTCGCGGCACCCAGGGGATCGGCGACCTGCTGGCGGCCAAGCTTCTGGGCCTGGCCTTCCTCACCTTCCTGATGATCCTGGTCCTCTCGAACGTGATCACGGCGCTGTCCACGTTTTTCTTGTCCGAGGACCTGGAGCTCGTGGTGGCTGCACCCGTGGAGGCGGAGACCGTCTACGCGGCGCGGCTGGTGGAGACGATCGTCGACTCCTCGTGGATGGTGGCCCTTCTGGCCGTGCCGTTGCTCGCGGCCTACGGCGTGGTCTACGCGGCCGGGCCCGTCTACTACCTCCTGGCCATCGGCACGATCGTGCCCTTCCTGGTGATCCCCGCGGTCATCGGCTCCGCGGGAACCCTGCTGCTGGTAAATGTCTTCCCGGCGCGCCGCACCCGAGACCTCCTGGCGCTCGTGGGCCTCTTCGCCGCGGCTGGGGTCGTCGCGCTCTTCCGCTTTCTGCGACCCGAGCGCCTGATGCGACCCGAGGAGTTCAGCAGCCTCGTGGACTTCGTGGCGGTGCTGCGCACGCCCACGTCGACCTGGCTCCCGAGCGAGTGGGCGGGTGACGCGCTCATGTCCTACCTGTCGGGGTACTTCGAGTGGTTCCCCTTCGCGTTTCTATGGTCCACGGCGGCCGCATTCTTCGTGGCCGGAGCGTGGATGCATCGGCGTCATTTCGATGCCGGCTTCACGAGGGCGCAGGAGGGAGCCGAGCGCAAGGAAGGACGCGAGCGTTCACGGACACTCGATCGGCTGCTGGCGTCGAGGCGGCCGAGTACGCGGCAGATGATCACCAAGGAAGTGCGGGTCTTCTTCCGGGACACCACGCAGTGGTCGCAGCTGATCCTGCTCGGCGTGCTCGTGGCGGTCTACGTCTACAACATCACCGTGCTGCCGTTGTACACGGGGGAGCAGGTCTCATTCCTGCTCATCAACGTCGTGTCGTTTCTGAACCTCGGCCTGGCCGGATTCGTCGTCGCGGCGATCGCCGCGCGCTTCGTCTTTCCGGCGATCTCGATCGAGGGGCGGATGATGTGGCTGCTACGATCGTCGCCGGTGGACGTGCGCGCGGTATTCTGGTCCAAGTACTGGGTCGGGACGCTGCCCCTTCTCTTCGTGGCGCTCCCACTCATCGTCGGTACCAACCTCGTGCTCGACGCGACGCCGTTCATCCTTACGCTCACCTCGCTCACGATGGTGGGGGTCACCTTCGCGCTCACCTCGCTGGCTCTCGGCTTCGGCGCGCTCTATCCGAACTACGACACGGAGAACGTAGCGGAGATCCCGACGTCGTTCGGCGGACTGCTCTTCATGATGGCAGCGGTATCGTACCTCGCAGGCGTCGTGATCCTGGAAGCGTGGCCCGTCTACATCTACCTGAACTCCCGTATGCAGGGGGGTGAGGCGCAGGTCGGGCTCGGTCCCCTCTTGGCAGGGGTGAGCGGAGCGGCGATGCTGACCGCGTTCGCAACGTGGTTGCCCCTGCGCGCGGGAATCCGGAAAGTCCAGTCGATCGACTTCTGACGAGAGACGTTGCATGCTCAGTGCCATCAAGAAGTTCTTCTCCTCGTCGATGAGCCCCTCGCCTGACGCGCAGGGTCCGGAGGCCGCCAGCGATATCCGACTCGCCGCCTGCGCGCTCCTTCTCGAACTGGCGAACGCGGACGACGAGTTCACCGATGACGAGCGGCAGCACCTGGAGTCCGCGGTGCGCCGTCAGTTCGGACTCGGCGCGGCGGAGGGGGAAAAGCTTCTCGAACTCGCCCAGCAGGCGCGCGAGGAGGCGGACGATCTCTGGCAGTTCACGAACCTGATCGCCGAGAACTATTCGACCGGTCAGAAGATGGTGCTCGCCGAAATCATGTGGGGGCTGGTGTACTCGGACGGGGATCTGGCCACGAAGGAAGACTACCTCATGCGCAAGATCTGCAACCTGCTCCGGCTCGAGCCCGGGTATCTCGCCGAAGCCCGGCAGCGGTTCGCGGACGGCAGCAGCTGAGCAAGGGGTGACAGGCCGCGGGGCGCCGGACATATTTCGGCGTTCTTTCGAGCATCACTCAACCGAACCTCACCATGCGCGACCTCGTCCCCGGCGGATACCTCTTCACGCACGCGATCTTCTGGACCGTCGTGGCCATGGTCGCCGTGGGCACGAACGCCGTCGCGATCATCCTCTCGATCGGTCTGGGACTCCTGGTCGTGGAGACGGTGACGCAGCAGAAGTGAACGTCCCGGCAGGACGATCGGTACGCGGCGCCTCCCGGGCGGGGTCGCCGTTGTCGGACCCGGACGCGACCACCACTCGAGACCGCGCGCCATGACGCTCGCGCTCCTCGTCACCGCCCTGGGGGGGCTCGCCGTCGGTGTCTGGCTGGGTATGCCCGGCCGGTACACGCAGACGCACGATGAGATCGAGAAGATCATCGAGTCGGGCGGGGCCCGGCGCCGGAAGGCGAGACGCGTCTTCACCCCGCTCGCCTGGATGCAGCGGAAGGCGGGCGCGAAGTCGGGTCCGGCCCGGGGGCGGCGGCAGGCTCGCGGGAGGCGCTCGGGATTCAGCCTCGAGTCACCCGACGAGAAATAGACGCACGCGGTTCCTCGTCGGGTCGTGCGGATGTGCGCGCCGCTCTTCGCGCGGGCGATTTACCGGCCTTCCTGTGCAGGATCGGACGTTCACTACGTCAGTGACGAAGCGGCCGTGGAGCCGATCGAGTGGAGCGGCTACCTGGAGATCATGGAGGCCTCGGCCACCCGCTTCGGGGCGACGTTCGAGTTCGTCCTGTGAGACGGACGCGCAGAGGGTCCGCCGTACCCGTCGGTGACGGTGACAGGCGGCTGTCTCCTGTTCACGTACAAGTAGGCGGCACGCGCTATCGGACCAGAGCGTCGACTACGACCAGGCCGACGCCGATTATCGCGCCGAGCACGTAGCCCAGCCGGACGATCAGCCGGAGCTCCCGATCGGTCACGCGGCGCACGATCTCTTCCATCTTCTGCGTGGGGAAGTGCAGCACTTTTTCCTCGACGCGCCGGGCCACGTCGATGCGTTCGACCACGGCCGGCACCTGCGTCTGCAGCCAGTCCCAGATGGGGTCGCCCAGCGCCGCCTCGATACGCTGCGGACCGGTCTCGGGCAGCCAGCGGGACGGGGTGCCGATAGGGCGTTCCATGATACGCGTGGCGAGCTTGAGCGCGCTGGCGTCCATGACGCCGCGCGCGGTATCGGTTCGCGCGGCGGTGACCAGGACTTCGGCGATGCGCTCGGTAGGTATCCGGGCCAGCACGTCGCCCCACGTACGCGCGCCGGCCTTCTCGAGGCCGCCGCGGAGCTTCTCGACCAGGAACTCCCGGGTCGCCGGGTCGCGGGCCATGGCGACGACCCAGCCCCGAAGCGTTTCACGCATCTCGACCAGGTTGGGGTCGTCCGCCGAGCCGAGCACGTCGGCCACCGGGCGCCGCAGGAAGTCGACGATCGCCTGGTTCACACCCCGCGCCATCGCCTCCTGTACGGCCTGGTCGCGCAGGATCTCGGAAAGTCGCTCCGCCCCTTCGGCTTCGATCGTATCGAGGACCTTGTCCACCGTGTCTTCCGTCATGACGAGGCGCGCCACGACCCGCTGGTGGAACTTGAGGTCACGCAGAAAGCGGTGCAGCAGATCGTGGATCATGGACTCGAAGCGGGCCCTCGCCTTCGGGTCTTCGAGCAGTCCGCCCAGCCGTTCCGCGGCAAGAGGCAGGTAGCTCGCGATCGCTTTCTCGACCGAGCCGATGAGCCCGAGCGGGAGGATCTCCTCGAAGGTGCGCCCGGGCTCCAGGAGCTTCGTCGAGGCGCGGCGGATGTAGTCCTCCACGGCTGCGTTGAAGTCGTCGCTCTCCACCGCGTTCTGGAGCCACTCTTCCACCGCGCCTTCGAGCGCCGCGCCGCGGCCGGGCGTCAGCAGGCCTCCAATCGGCTCGTCGGCGATCGTCGCGACGAGATCTCCAGCCCGCCGCCGCATTGCCTGCTCGAACGACTCCGAGGCCACGTACGCCTCGAGCTGGTTCACGCCGCGCTCGAGAGCCTCCGCGATGAGGGCGTCGACGTCGGCCTTCACCGCGGGTGGAATCAGGTCGCGAAGGGAGCCGCGCTCGGTGTGCAGCATCTCGCCGAGAAACGCGGACAGCCGCTGGTCGAACGCCTCGCGGAATTCCACGTTCGCGAAGGTTCGCGTCAGGTCTTCGGAGGTCAGCAGACGGTTTCCGACGGTCCTTCCGATCGCCGCCGCGAGCCTCGGCTGGTTCTTCGGGATCGCTCCGTGGAGGAAGTTGACGGGCCAGCGGCCCAACAGCTTCGGGGGCCGATACGGGTGGAAGAGCATCCACACGGCAACCGTGTTCGTGAGGCCTCCCGCGAGCGCGCCGAAGCCGATCTTCACCAGGGCCAGGACCACCCCTTCCGAGAGCATCGCCGCTACCGTCGCCGGTGGACCAGGATGCCCCGCACCGGGAAGCGACCGTCGGCGGTGCGGAGTTCGCCCGCGACGTCGTAGAGGGCGCGCACGGGGAGGAGTGGGCCGGGCCCCTCGCCCGCCAGGATCTCCGCGGACGCCGCCGCAAGCGAGCCCTCGACCGAGCCCTCGGATGA
>Ga0222714_10000695_pt1 | contig 38479 bp, 42 predicted proteins | sample C33_3DmetaG_FD_165048 | JGI IMG/M metagenome (GOLD analysis project Ga0222714, IMG submission 165048) | Estuarine water microbial communities from San Francisco Bay, California, United States - C33_3D | ecosystem: Environmental > Aquatic > Marine > Unclassified | place: USA: California...
GAGTGAGGACTCATTATTAATTCCACAATTTACCCATAATTTTTTAAGCAACTGGTCAATTAGATTGCTATGTGATCTTAAGAACTTGGAGTTATTGTGATCAGATAAAAATTTCTTTTTTAAGCCTTCATAGGACTTTTTATAACTCTTTTTTAACTCACCAATCATTATTTAAACAAAAGAGGGTGGCTTGGGTGTGCCATCAGATATAGTTAAAACCTCATAACCCTGACTTGTTACTAGAATAGTGTGCTCCCATTGCGCCGACAGGCTTCTATCTTTGGTAACAACGGTCCAGCCATCAGGTAACATCTTAATATCTTTTTTTCCTGCATTAATCATTGGCTCAATGGTAAAAATCATACCAGCTTCGAGTTTAAGCCCATGTCCACGTCTACCATAATGCAGCACCTGAGGATCCTCATGAAATACTTGACCAATTCCATGCCCACAAAATTCTCTTACAACGCTAAAGCCATTAGATTCTGCATGTTCCTGTATAGCGCAACCAATATCACCTAAATGATTTCCAGCTTTGACCTCTTTGATTCCATACCACATACAATCGTAGGTAATATCGCACAATCGTTTTGCTTGAATTGAGGGTTCACCGACATAAAACATCCTGCTTGTGTCGCCATGGTAGCCATCTTTAATTACGGTGATATCAATATTCACGATATCTCCTTTTTTCAGGAGCTTTTCTCCAGGAATACCATGACAAATTTGATTATTGACAGAAGTGCATACAGATTTTGGGTATGGGGTATGACCTGGAGGTGCATAATTTAGGGGTGCAGGTATTGTTTTTTGAACATTCACCATATAGTCGTGGCATAGTCTATCAATCTCTTCCGTCGTTATATTTGGTTTCACATAATCAGTAATAAAATCTAAAACCTCCGACGCAAGACGGCCCGCAACTCGCATTTTTTCGATGTCACTATCGTTTTTTATTGTGATACTCATGATGGTTCTTTTTGGACTAAATCTAAATAATTATGTTATCATACGGCCTCTCTAATTTTAGAGATAAATTTGCGTTAAATTCATTTAAGGGTCCCTATTCTAAGGGTATACATGAATTTAACGAAGTGATTAACCCTTATAGGAGATTAAACATGTCTGTTACCATGAGACAAATGTTAGAAGCGGGTGTGCATTTCGGACATCAAACCCGTTATTGGAATCCAAAGATGGCCCCATTCATCTTTGGCGAAAGAAATAAAATTCATATTGTTAACCTTGAGAAAACACTTCCAATGTTTGAGGATGCGCTCAAATACGCTAAAACATTGGCAGCTAACAAAGGTCGTATTCTATTCGTTGGAACTAAGCGTCAGGCCAGAGAAATTATTAAAGAAGAAGCCACCAGAGCAGGATGTGCTTACGTCAACCATCGCTGGTTAGGTGGAATGCTTACAAACTTTAAAACAGTTAAACAGTCAATCAAACGCCTTAATGAAATGAAAGTCATTTTAGAAGAGGGTGGCATTGAAAAAATGACTAAGAAAGAGGCACTTAACTTAAGACGAGACTACGAGAAGCTTGAGCGTTCTATTGGTGGAATTAGAGAAATGATTGCCTTACCTGATGCCATATTTGTTGTTGATGTTGGTTTTGAAAGTGGTGCTGTTGTTGAAGCCACTAAGCTTGGGATTCCAATTATTGGAGTAGTTGATACCAATAACTCTACTGAAAATATTGCTTACGTTATTCCTGGAAATGATGATTCAAGCCGAGCCATTCGTTTGTATGCGAGAGGAATGGCTGACATTATTTTGGAGGGCAAAAATAGTGCAATTAATGAAGTAGCTAAAATGGTTTCGGAAAAACCTGAATCAATTGAAGCTGAAGAAGAATCTGTAGAGAACTAATTTAAGGAGTTAATTAACAATGGCTGAGATTACAGCAAGTTTGGTAATGAAATTAAGAGGTGCTACGGACGCACCCATGATGGATTGTAAAAAAGCACTAATGGAAGCAGATGGTGATATGTCCAGAGCTGAAGAAATACTTCGGGTTAAGTTTGGTAATAAAGCTTCTAAAGCTGCTTCTAGGGTTGCGGCTGAGGGTGGAGTAGCATCTTTTATTACAAAAGATGGAAAGCAAGGATCCCTAATTGAAGTTAACTCTGAAACCGATTTTTGTGCTAAAAATGAAGAGTTTCAGGGCTTTATACAGCAATTGGCAGAGGTTGTTGTTTCAGAAAAACCATCTAACGTTGATGAATTATCAAAGGTTTCTACCAATGGTAAAACGGTAGAAGATCTAAGAACAGGCTTAATTGGCAAGATTGGTGAGAATATTACCCCGCGTCGTTTTGTTAATATTTCTGCGAAGGGTTCTTTATACAGCTATATTCATGGTTTACGCATTGGCGTGATTATTGACCTTGAGGGTGGTAATGAGGACTTAGGTAAGGATATTGCGATGCATATCGCAGCAGCCAAGCCTAAGGCTATTGATCAAACAGGTGTTGATCAAGAGTTAATTGCCACTGAGCGTCGAGTTGCATTAGAAAAAGCTCGAGAGGCAGGAAAACCTGAAGATATGTTGGAAAAAATTGCTGAAGGTACGGTAAATAAATATTTAAAAGAAGTTACTTTGCTTAATCAAGCTTTCGTTAAGGATGATAAATTATCAATCCAAGATCTTTTAAATCAAAATAAGGCAACAATTCATTCCTTTACTATTTTCACTGTTGGTGAAGGCATTGAAAAAAAACAAGATGATTTTGCAGCTGAGGTCGCTGCAGCAGCTAATGCGTAAATAATAATTATCAATAAAAAAGGGATTGCTCATCAATCCTTTTTTTTTGCCTAAAACCATATAAAATACAGCTATTATTAACTTTAAAAGTTGTTATGAATCCCAAGTATAAAAGAGTTTTATTAAAGTTATCTGGTGAAGCGCTCATGGGTGATGATTCTTTTGGGGTTAATCCAGATGTCGTAAATTCCATTGTTAAAGAAGTAAATCAAGCTAAAAAGCTTGGCGTAGAAATTGCCATCGTTATTGGTGGAGGCAATATTTTTAGAGGTGTTGCATTAGGTGCTGCGGGTATGGACAGAGCAACTGCTGATTATATGGGCATGCTAGCAACCGTAATGAATGCGTTAGCTTTGCAGGATGCGATGACGAAAGCTAATATCGTTTGTCGCGTTCAGTCTGCTATTAAAATTGAACAAGTGGTTGAGCCTTACATTCGTGGTAAAGCAATACAATATTTAGAAGATAAAAAAATTATTATTTTTGCTGCAGGTACGGGAAATCCTTTTTTTACTACAGATACTGCTGCAGCATTAAGGGCGCTGGAGATTAATGCTGACATCATGATCAAAGCTACCAAGGTTGATGGTGTTTATTCTGATGATCCAATTAAGAATCCTGATGCGGAACTATATAGTAAATTATCTTTTGATGAAGCTATTAATAAAAATTTAAAAGTGATGGACGCAACAGCTTTCACTTTGTGTCGTGATCAAAATTTACCAATTGCAGTTTTTAATATTAATAAAAAAAATGCTTTATATAATATTTTAGTAGGGCACAAAGAAGGATCAATAGTAAAAAACTAATGTAGGGATTTATTTATGGAAGAATTAAAAAATAATACAAAATTAAAAATGCAAAAACGCCTTGATGCACTTAAAGTAGATTTATCTAAAATCCGAACAGGAAGGGCGCATACTGGATTATTAGATCATCTGATGGTGGATTACTACGGATCTCCAACAGCTATAAATCAAGTTGCTAATATCACACTAGGTGATGCTGTCACAATCAACGTTCAGCCCTATGAAAAAAACATGGTAGAGATTATTGAAAAAGCTATTCGTGAGAGTGATTTGGGCCTAAATCCAGCAACTTCTGGTGATATGATTCGAATTCCAATGCCAGCATTAACTGAAGAGAGAAGAAAAGATTTGATTAAGGTTGTAAAGTCAGAAGGTGAAAATTCTAAAATTTCAGTACGTAATATAAGGCGTGATGCTAATGACGCTCTAAAAAAACAACTTAAAGATAAAGAAATTAGTGAAGATGATGAGCGACGTGCACAAGATGATGTTCAAAAAATGACAGATCAGTATATTTCAGAAATAGATAAGTTAATCGCATCCAAAGAAAAAGATTTGTTAGCAATTTAGGTTAAAGTTGTTTAGCTTTTTAAAAAAATTTTTTCTTGATCCCAATAAAAATCCAAAGCATATTGCAGTTATTATGGACGGAAATGGGCGCTGGGCTAAAAAAAGACATATGCCGCGATCCTTAGGCCATGCTAAAGGCCTTTCTTCTGTTCAAAAAATAATAAAATATTCAATCGACTATAAAATAGAAGCATTAACCCTCTACGCATTTAGTACTGAAAACTCTAAAAGACCTAAAAAAGAGATAAATGATTTGATAAAGCTTTTTGACCAATCAATATCAAAAGAAGCTAAAAATATTATTAAAAATAATATTGTTTTAAGAGTTCTTGGCGACATCACTTTTTTTCCAAATTTACTTCAAAAGAAAATAAAAACTTTAGAAGGCCAATGTAAAAATAATGATGGACTAAAACTAAATATTGCTTTGAATTATGGCGGACAAAAAGAGATAGTGAATGCAGTCAATAAGTCATTAAAAAATAAGAAAAATATTACAGTTAAGGATATTGAAAGATTTTTAGACACCGCTAATTTACCTAATGTTGATCTTTTGATTAGGACAGGTGGAGAAAAGCGAATTAGCAATTTTTTACTTTGGCAGTTAGCTTATTCTGAATTATTTTTTGTTAATAGTTTATGGCCAGATTTTAATGAAACTATTTTTATCGATGCCTTGTATTCATTCCAAAGGAGGAACCGAAGATTCGGTGCTTTATGAATAGTTTTTTAATGAGATTTTTATCGAGCCTTGCACTTTTTTCTATTTTTATTTTTACTTTTTTTTCAATTGAACACTCATATTTTTTAACTTTAATTTCCATAGTTTTTTTTATTTCTTTATATGAAATGAGCATGCTTTTGAAATTAAAAAAACCAGAGTATTTTTTATATTGGTTTTTTACTTTAATCCTTTATATTTTATTTATTTTTAATCTCTATAATCTTAATTTTATATTTTTTATTTCAGTATTATTTTGTATTTTTATAGCACCATGCTCAGTTTTAAAGTCTAATATTCTTTTAAAATCTACTAAGTTTTTATATGGCTCAATTATTTTATTAGGCCTTTTAATTTCAATTTCTCATTTATTTGCTAATGATAAATTTTTATTATTAATCTCGTTTATTATTGTTTGGATTTCAGATATTTTTGCCTATTTTATTGGAAAGCTTTATGGAAAAACTAAACTTGCTCCAAACGTTAGTCCTGGAAAGACGGTTGAGGGGGTTTATGGGGCAATTTTTGCTAATTTTTTTCTAATTCTGATACTGGCAGTAGGTTTTGATTATTCATTTTTTTCTCTTTCATTATTATGTTTAATAATAATTCCAATGTCTATTTTAGGTGATCTCTTTGAATCATTATTAAAAAGAGAGGCAAATTTAAAAGATAGTGGTAATTTAATTCCTGGGCATGGAGGAATTCTTGATAGAATTGATGGGCTCTGTTTTACTTTACCTGTTATATCCTGTTTAAATTTATTTGGCTTTACATTATGAAAACCATTTCTATTTTGGGGTCAACGGGAAGTGTTGGAAAAAGTACTTTAGATGTTGTACGCTTACATAGGAATGAATTTGAAATTTTTGGGCTCTCATGTAATGACAATATTCATCTTTTAACAAAACAAGCAGCTGAATTTAATCCAAAATATATTGTTTGTAATTCTGAAGATTCAGCAAAAGATCTTAAATTAATTCTTCCGAGTAATCTTAGAACAAAAATCTTATTCGGTCATGAATCGTATAATTTTATCGCCTCTAATAACAATGTTACTCATGTTGTTGCTGCTATTTCTGGCTCTTCAGGCCTTGATTCAACATACAGTGCCGCAAAAACTAATAAAGTGATTCTGTTAGCTAACAAGGAATCATTAGTAATGGCTGGTCCCTTAATTATGGGTTTAACTGGAAATAAAAAAAGCTCTATCATTCCTCTTGATAGCGAACATAATGCTATTTTTCAGGTATTACAAGGTCAACCTAATAAAAAAGATTTTTTAAAAAAAATTATTCTAACTGCTTCAGGAGGCCCATTTTTAAATCACCATATTGATGATTTAAAAAATGTAAGATTAGACGAAGCACTTAATCACCCTAACTGGAGCATGGGAAAAAAGGTAACAATAGATTCCGCTACGATGATGAATAAAGGTCTTGAGGTCATTGAAGCATCATATTTATTTGACTTATCTTTTAAAGAAATTGATGTATTAATTCATCCTCAAAGTATTATCCATTCTTTCGTCGAATTTATTGATGGAAGTTATCTTACGCAATTGGGCAATCCCGATATGAGAGTACCAATCTCATTTGCCCTAGGATATCCAAACAGAATTAGGTCTGGAGCTTCTTTTGTTAATTTTTATGATAAAGATTTGACGTTTTTTAAACCAGATTTAGACAAATTTCCTTGTTTATCTTTATCTTTTGACGCTTTGTCAGAGGGACATAATTATTGCGTTGCGTTAAATGCAGTAAATGAAATTTCAGTTCAAGCCTTCTTGGAGAGTAAAATTAGATTTATAGACATTTACAGACTTAATTCTGAGGTTTTTAAATCAATATCAACTATAAAACTTTGCTCAATTGAAGAAATTGTTAAGTATGATCACGAAATTAAAGTTAAATCACTAGAATTTCTAAAAAAAATTACCTAAAAAATTATTTATTCTCAATAGCTTATTGGAAATTTTTCTACTTAAAATTCCAAAAAATAATATATAATATCTCAACTCATTAAGTCGGAATCTAATGAAAAAGCTTTTTGTTATTCTTTTTTGTTTTTTTATTTCTTTTGCTATCAAAGCCGAAGAAAAAATTTCAGATATTAAAATTGAAGGCTTGCAAAGAATTGATCCAGGCTTAGTTTTTAATAATTTACCTTTTGAAATTAATGATGATATTAGTCTTGTTGATTACTCAAAAACAATATCTTTATTATATAAAACAGGTCAATTTAAAGACATTGCAATAGAAAAACTCGGAACTGAAATTATTATTTCTCTTAGAGAAAAACCTTTATTATTTGAACTTAAATTTATTGGTACTGAGATATTTCAACCTGAAGCTCTAACAAAAGCGCTAAGTCAAATGAATATTTCTTCTGGTATGGTACTTGATGAATCTGATCTTGCTTTTGCTGAAAAAGAAATAAAATCTCAATATTTATCTCAGGGAAAATATAATGCTTCTGTCGTTTCTGAAATTATTCCTTTATCAAATAATAGAGTAAACGTTTATTTTTACATTGATGAAGGACGTATATCAAGAATCAAAGAAATTAGCTTTATTGGCAACAAAACTTTTTCTAATAAAGACTTATCTGACGAATTAGCTTCTAAAGTTACAAATTATTTATCATGGTGGAATAAAGATGATAGATATTCAAGGCAAATTCTTTCAGGTGATTTGGAAAAAATTAAATCTTTTTACATGGACAGAGGATATTTAGATTTTAAAATTAGCTCCTCAATTGTAAGTATTTCAAAAAATAAAAAAAACGTATATATATCAATTACTCTTGATGAAGGAAAAAAATATAACATTGGCAAAATTCTTATTACTGGAAATCTTCCGGAAAAAGTAAAAGTTAATGATGTGGAAAATAAAATACTTATTGTAAGTGGCCAAATCTTTAATAGAAAGCTTGTAAATCAATCCGCAAAAGATATAACTAGTTTATTGGGAAATTATGGCTATGCTTTTGCGAATGTTAATGCAATTCCAACGATTGATTCAGATAATTTGATAGTTGATTTTAACTTTAACATTGACCAAGGAAAAAAAATCTATGTTAGAAGAGTAAATATTGTTGGTAATGATAGTTCTAAGGATGAGGTTATTCGGAGAGAATTACGTCAATACGAATCGTCTTGGTTTTCACAAGAAAAAGTAGAATTATCTAAAACCCGACTAAATAGAACTCAATATTTCGAATCAGTTAATATTGAAACCCCAGTTGTACCTGGAACCTCTGACCAAGTAGATTTAAATATCCTTTTGAAAGAGACAAATACAGGAAAATTTCAAATTGGTGCTGGAGTTAGTTCCAGTGATGGACTGGTTGGATCATTAAGCCTAAGCCAGGCAAACTTTCTTGGCACAGGAAATTTGGTTAGAACTGAGTTAAGTTTGGGAGGGGTAAATAAAGTCTGGAGTCTTAATTACACCGATCCATATTGGACTGACGATGGAGTTTCTAGGGGGTTTGGTGTTTTCTACAGAGATTACGATACTAAAGATCTAAACACTGGTGACTATAAAACAAATAATTATGGTGCCAGTATGGATTTTGGTATCCCTTTGGATGAATTTAAAAATTTAAAATTTGGAACAACAATTGATTTCACTGAATTAAAGTTATCGTCGAAATCTCCGCAAAAATATAAAGATTATTGCCGGGATTTAGATAAAGCGGGATCCTTGAATTGTGAAGCAAATTCGTTATTATTTTATTTGGGCTGGAATGACAACACTATAGATAACCCTTTCTTTCCTTCTAAAGGCCATAGACTCGCCTTAACAGCTGATATCACTACCCCTGGTTTAGATTTAGAATATTTTAAGATCTATGCAAAAGCAGAGAAATTTTTTCCTTTAAGTGGGAGTGTAACTACTAAGATTAAGGGTACATTAGGCTTTGGAGACTCCTATGGTGATGAAAAATTTCCCCTGTTCAAAAATTTTAGAGTTGGTGGAAAGTCAACTGTTAGAGGTTATCGTGAAGGGTCAATTGGTGAAAAAACATATGATTCAAATTCATCTGATTGGGTTACATATGGCGGAAAAAAAGCTATAACATTTAGTGCTGAAACCTATTTTCCGGTTCCATTTATGAAATCAAATGAAAGTTATCGATTAAGTGCATTTATTGACGGTGGCTCATCTTTTGAAAATTCATTTAATACAAGTGATTTAAGATATACAACAGGAATTGGTGTTGTATGGTTATCACCATTTGGTGCTTTGAGTGCATCTTATGCGCTTCCCTTAAATGAGGGTTCTCATGACCAAACTGAAAAATTCCAATTTGGAATGGGGTCTAGTTTCTAATAACATTTATTAAGGAGTAGTTGATTATGAAAAATATTTTTATCTTAATTTGTCTTTTGTTTGGTTATGTTTCTTTGGTAAATGCCGAGGTAAAAATTGGATTTGTAAAGGTAGATCAAATTCTAAAAGAAGCTCCACAAGCCAGTGAAAGCAATAAAAAATTAGAATCTGAATTTAAGGTAAGGACTGAAAAACTTAAAAAAGACATAGCTGATATTAATAAGCAGGAAAAAGATTTTCAAAAAAATAGTTTAACTCTTAGTGAAGATGATAAACAAAAAAAACAAAGAAAGTTACAAGAAGGGCGTATTGACGTACAAAGAGCAGAAAGAGAATTGCGTGAAGATATTGATCTCAGAAGAAGGGAAGAGATTACGAAACTTCAGAATAAAGTAACTCAGGTAATTGAAACTTTAGCTGAAAGAGAAAAGTTTGATTTAATACTTTATACTGGTGTTGCTTATGCTGGAGATAATGTAGATATCACCCCTCTTATCCTAAAAGAATTGACAAAAGTTAAATAATTTTTAATGTCAAAAACTTTTAAAGCCGTCTATATTGCAAATTTAGTGGACGGACAATGCTCCGATAATAATATCGAGGTTAATAACTTTTCAAGTTTATTAAAAGCAAATAAAAACTCAATTAGTTTTTATTCTGATACCAAATTAAAAGAAGAGCTTATTAACTCTAAGGCTGGTATTGTTATTTTAAAGAAATCTGATGCCCATCTTCGTTCTGGGCCATCAATTTACGTAAATGATCCTTATCTTGCATTTGCAAAAGCTTCATCATTGTTTGCTGACATAAAGGTATTGCCCTTCATTCATAAAAATTCTTTTATAGATAAAGATTCAATTATTGGTGAAAATTTAAGTTTAGGACCGTATTCTATTATTGAGAGCAATTCTCGAATTGCTCAAAATGTTTCTATAGGTGCAAATACTTTTATAGGGAAAAATGTTTCTATCGGATGTAATTCAATTATCCACTCTAATGTAACTATTGAATCTAATGTTGTTATTGGTAATGGCTGTGAGATTTTTTCTGGTGCAAGGATTGGTACTTCTGGATTTGGTTATGCTAGAGAAAAGGATGGGACTTGGTTTAAAATTCCACAGGTTGGAACTGTTATTATTGGAAATAATGTTGATGTGGGTGCTAATACAACAATTGACAGGGGCGCTATTGAAGATACGGTTATTCATGACGGAGTTAAAATTGATAACCTCGTCCAAATTGCACACAATTGTATTATTGGCGAGAACACAATCATCGCTGGATGTACAGGTATCGCTGGAAGTGCAATTATTGGAAAAAATTGTATGATTGGTGGAGCTGCAATGATTAAAGGTCATATTACAATCGCTGATGATACAATTGTTTCTGGTGGATCAGGCATAGGAAAAAGTGTTAAGACATCAGGTAAAAGATTTACGAATGTGTTTCCATACAATATAGAACACAAAGAATGGGTAAGAATAGCAAATAATTTAAAAAAAATTGGAAAAAAAAATGACTGAGCCATTAATGGATATCCATCAAATCTTAGAGCATTTGCCGCACAGGTATCCTTTCGTTCTTGTTGATCGTGTTTTAGAGATTGTGCCTGGAGAAAAAATAAAGGCTGTTAAAAATGTTTCTATTAATGAACCTTTTTTTCCAGGCCATTTTCCTCATCATCCTGTAATGCCTGGAGTTTTAATAGTTGAGGCCTTAGCTCAAGCAGCAGCTATATTGTCATTTAAAACAGGTAATTTTATGCCGTCAGATGATTCGGTATATTATTTTGCAGGAATTATAAAGCTCGATTTAAAAAACCAGTTTCACCCGGCGATCAATTAATTCTTGAAGTTTCTATTGATCGAATTCTTAAAGGAATATGGAAGTATAATTGTTCTGCCTTTGTTGATGGAAAACTTGTAGCCGAGGCTGATATTATGTGCATATTAAAAGATATTAAAAAGTAAATTTTATGCGCGTTACAAATTCTATTCATCCAACTGCGATTGTTCACAGCTCTGCAAAAATTCATCCTAATGTTCATATTGGTCCTTATTCAATTATTGAAGCTGGAGTGGAGGTTGGAGAGGGAACGGTCATTGGAAATCATGTCACTATTTCAGGTAATACGATTATTGGAAAAAATAACAAGATTTACCACTCCTCCTCAATAGGCGAAGATCCTCAAGATATGAAATTTGCTAATGAGGATACACGATTAATTATTGGTAACAACAATCTTATTAGAGAATTTTGCACTATTAATAAAGGCACTTCTCAGGATAAAAATGAAACAACGATTGGCAATAATAATTGGATCATGGCTTATTGTCATATTGCTCATGATTGTATTCTTGGCGATCATATTGTGATGGCAAATAGTTCTACATTAGGAGGGCATGTTGAGATTCATAATCATGCTGTTTTAGGAGGGGCTACTTTAGTTCATCAATTTTGTAAAATTGGAGCTCATGTAATGACTGCCGGTGGATCCGGTATTCAAAAAGATGTACCTCCTTTTGTTATTACACATGGAAATTTTGCAAAACCAATCGGTGTAAATTCCGAGGGGCTTAAAAGAAGAAATTTCAACGAGAATCAGCTTTCATTTATCAAGAAAGGTTTTAAGGCAATTTATAGAAAAGAAAATTCAATAGATCAGGCTCTTGAAGAGCTAGAATCTTTAGCAAATGAAGAAGAAGTCATTAATTTATATATTGATTTTATTAAAAAATCTACACGTGGATTGATTCGTTAGTGCCAAAAATTGCAATAGTTTCAGGAGAACCGTCTGGTGATTTAATTGCTTCTGAACTTATGAGGGATTTAATAAAGTTAAATAAAAATATCTCATTTGTGGGAGTAGGCGGTCCTAGCATGAAGAGATACGGCCTAAATTCCTTTTTTGATTATTCAATCCTATCAGTAATGGGTTTAGTTGATGTTTTAAAAAACATCAAAACTCTTTTTATTTCCCGAAAAAAATTAGTTTCATACCTTATAAAAGAAAAGCCTGATGTATTTATCGGTGTGGATGCTCCCGATTTTAATTTTTACATCGAAAGGAAAATGAAGGAAAACCGAATTAGGACTTTCCATTTAATATCACCCTCTGTGTGGGCATGGAGAAAAAACAGAATTTATTACATGAAAAAAGTTATGCATCATTTATTCTGTGCTTTTCCGCATGAGCCTGAAATTTTTAAAAAAGTAAAATTACCTACAACCTATGTTGGCCATAGCCTTGCAAGCAGGATACCATTTAAGCCAAATATTACGATAGCAAGAAATAAATTAAAAATAAGATCTAAAAATATTGTTATAGCAATTTTGCCCGGAAGCAGAAGGCATGAGGTGGAAAAATTATCTGAAATTTTTTTGAGAACTGCTGTTCTCATTGCAGAAAAAAAAGAGTGTCTATTCCTTATATCAGCAAGCTCTCAAGAGAATTATTTAAAAATAAAGCAATTCATTAAAAATTATCGAATTGAAAATTTTCGAATCGTTATAGGTCATTCTCATGATGTTATTAGTTCAGCTGATTTGGTTATTCTTGCCTCTGGTACCGCAACATTGGAAACAGCCTTATTTAAAAAACCAATGGTGGTTGCTTATAAATCATCATGGATTGAATTTGCTATTTATAAGATGGTTCGATTAATCAAATTTATATCACTTCCTAATATTTTACTAAATAGGGAGATTGTTCCCGAATTTTTACAAGATAATCTTTCGCCTGAAATTTTAAGTCAAAAAGTTATTGAAATTCTTGATGACAAAAAATACCAATTGAATCTTAAAAAAGACTTTAATTTACTTCATAAATCATTGAAAAGAAATACATCGCAGCTAATCTTTGATCAAATCAAAAAATATTTATGACGCTAATATGTGGAATTGACGAGGCTGGCAGAGGTCCTTTAGCAGGCCCTGTTTACGCTGCTGCTGTTATTTTTGACTCAAATTTTATTATATATGACTTAAATGACTCAAAGAAATTATCTGAAAAAAAAAGATTAGATTTGTATGAAATAATAAAAATCAATGCAGTCGATTATGCCTTTAGCTTTGCAAGTGTTTCAGAAATAGATCAGCTAAACATCCTGCAAGCAAGTTTACTTGCGATGAAGAGAGCCTATGAAAAATTAACTAAATTACCTCATCAGATTATTGTTGATGGTAATTTTATTCCTAATGTAGATTTTAATAATATTAAATCACTTCCAAAAGCTGACGAACTTATTCCAGCTGTTTCAGCGGCATCAATTATTGCAAAAGTTGAGAGAGATAACTATATGAAAAAGTTGGACCTAAAATATCCTGAATATAATTTAAAAAAACATAAAGGATATCCCACTAAAGAACACTTGGATTTAATTAAAATTCATGGCATTAAAGATTTTTATAGGAAATCATTTAAGCCTGTCAGAGATTTAATTAATTAAAAATATGCAGGGTTTTTTATCCAAGATGGGTAGATTATTTTTTCTCCAATCTGCTATTTTTTTTGAGATTATTCTTTCATTATTAGCTGTGAGGTTATAGGCAATACAAAGCCTTGTATTTCTACTTAAAAGATTAATTAGTTCACCTAATAATTTATTATTTCTATAAGGGGTTTCAATAAAAATGAATGTCTTTTTCTCGGTATTTATACATTCTTGAAAACTGACCAATTTCTTCTTTTTTTCGTTTAGATTAATTGGTAAGTAGCCCACAAACTCAAAGTTCTGACCGTTAAAACCAGACGCCATAAGCGATAAATAAATAGAGGAAGGTCCTATGAGAGGTTTTATAGGAATATTATGTTGGTGCGCATATGAAACCACTATATTTCCTGGATCCGCAATACAGGGAAGACCAGAATCAGAAATAAGGCCAAAATCATGACCTGAATATATAGGCTCTATAAAATGATCAATTTCAGTTAATTTTGTATTTTGATTATTTTCAAAAATAATAATTTCTTGTAAAGGTGTATTAAGCTCTAATTTTTTTAAAATGGCTCTGGATGTTTTCTGATTTTCAACAAAAAAATACTTAATTTTTTTTATTTCTTCATGTTGATGTGAAATTAAAAAATTCTTTGTTGAATTTTGTTCAATTGGAGAAGGAATTAAATATAAGTTACCTTTGCTCACTTTTAAGTTTAATACCTGAATTTTTAAGCATTTTAGATAATGCAATCAATGGTAGACCAATAATAGCTGTAGGATCATCTGAGCTTGCTTTTTCAAGCAAGCTAATACCTAGACCTTCCGACTTAATACAACCTAAACATCCATAAGGCTTTTCATATTTAAGATAGCTTTCAATTTCATTTTCACTTAAATTTTTATACTTCACATTCACTTCAGATACATATTCATATTTGATCTTTTTTGATTTGCAGATTAAGCATATTGCTGAGTAAAAACTTACATCTTTCCCACTCAATTTTTTGAGTTGATCAAAAGCTTCCTCGTAGTTATTGGGTTTGTTAATTTGTATATGATTTGATTCTGCGGTTTGATCGGCGCCAATAATAAAGTTATCAGGTAAGGTTAAGGCTATTTTTTCTGCCTTTTCTAAAGCTAATCTTATAGCAGAGGTCTTGGCATCCTCATGATCATATTTTGACTCATCTATATCTGGAATTTCTATCTGATAATCTTCAATGATTCTGGATAACAGCTCTTTCCTGTAAATTGAAGATGAGGCTAATATAAGCATCTTAATAAAGAAAAGTTATTGAATTTCAATCAGTGTTTCATTAGGAGATACACTGTCACCCTTGGCAATATGGACAGATGTTACCGTACCAGCTTTGGGCGCTTGAATCTCATTTTCCATCTTCATGGCTTCTATAACAACCACACCATCACCTGCCGATACCTTGTCTCCAACGGCTACTTTAATATCAATAATAGTGCCTGGCATTGCTGTAGTGACACAGCCCTCATGCAATGGTTTTGGTCTGGATGCAGAGGATGAAGAGTTCTTAACTTTATCACCTGATGGCTGATGACTATTACCATTAACAAGAATTTCATCGAGTGTTTCAACTAAGACTTCTTCAGTTACACCATCAACCGATACATAAAAAGGTCGCTCAGCTTCACCAGCCTGGCCCGATCCAGTTAACTTAATATGATAGGTTTCACCATGAAGGGTAATATTAAATTCGGATGGAGCATAGTGTCCTGAGGCTTGATTGGCTTCTGATTTATCAAGTAACACTTCAGGCTCAAGTGTTCCCGCATTCCTTTCTTGTAAAAAAATTTCTGCTAAATCGGGGAACATTGCGTAGGTTAGGATATCTTCATCATTCTTGGCGAAAGCTTCAGATTTTACCCTTAAACTTTCTATTTCAGGTTTAATTAAATCCGCAGGCCTACACGTAATCGGTTTTTGATCAGCAATGGCAAGTTTTTTTATTTTCTCATCAACATTGCCTGGAGCGGCACCATAATGACCTAAAAAATAATTTTTAACTTCATTGGTAATAGACTTGTATCTCTTACCCGTAATAACATTGAGAACAGCCTGAGTTCCAACTATCTGGGATGTAGGGGTGACCAGCGGAGGGTACCCTAGATCTTTTCTGACATTAGGAATTTCATCTAAGACATGATTCATCTTATCAAGCGCACTTTGATCTTTAAGCTGGCTGGATAAGTTTGAAATCATACCACCAGGTACTTGATTAATGAGTACACGAGGATCAAGGTCAGTAAACTCAGATTCAAATTGCCAATATTTTTTTCTCACATCTTTGAGGTATTGGCTAACTTCAGTTATGGCTGATAAATTAACTCCAGTCTCATAGCCAAGATCTTCAAGAGCAACCACAATAGATTCAGTGGTTGGGTGACTTGCCCCCTCTGAAAAACTCGAGTTACAAGTATCAATCATAGTTGCACCTGATTCAACAGCAGCAATAAGGTTGATGGAGGCTAAACCAGCAGTGGCATGACTGTGCACATGTATGGGTATAGAAATGTTTTTAACTAAAGAGCTTACGAGGTCTTTCGTAATTTGTGGAGTAAGAAGACCAGCCATATCTTTAATAGCTATGGAATCACTGCCAAGCGCCTCAATTTTTTTTGCAAGCTCAACAAAATAATCAACATTATGCACAGGAGAGGTGGTGAAACTGATTGTACCTTCGGCATGTTTTTTATATTTTTTAACTGCTTTAATAGATAATTCGATATTTCGGATATCGTTCATCGCATCGAATACCCTGAAAACATCAACACCGTTATCAGCAGATTTTTTTACAAATAAATCAACCACATCATCAGAATAATGTCGGTATCCAAGCAGATTTTGACCTCTCAGAAGCATCTGAATTCGACTGTTAGGCAGTGCTTTTCTAAGTTTTTTTAAACGCTCCCATGGATCTTCTTTGAGGTATCTAACACACGCATCAAAAGTAGCGCCACCCCATGCTTCAATGGACCAGAAACCTAATTTGTCTAGCGTTGGACAGATTGGTAACATATCTTCCGTGCGTAAGCGCGTTGCAATATGGCATTGATGTCCGTCACGTAATACTAATTCAGTAATATTAATTTTTTGCATAAATACTTATATTCCTTCATGAGCAGCAATGGCAGCACCAATCGCAGCAGCAATTATATCAGGGGGTAATTCATCCTCATAATCCGTTAACTCTGGATGCATCTCTACAAAACTTGTATTGAAATCGCCTTGAACAAAATCTTCATGTTGTAAAATTTCTTGGTAGTAAGGTATAGTTGTTTTTACGCCAAAGACACCGATATCATCTAATGCCCTTAATCCCCGCTGTACAGCATCCTCCCAGTTAAGGGCCCATATAGTAAGTTTCGCACACATAGAATCATAGTAGGGTGGAATAACATAGCCTGTGTAAATGGAGGCATCTGTTCTCACGCCTGGACCACCAGCAGCAAAGTAGCGCGTAATCTTTCCAAAAGAGGGAAGAAAATCTTGTTTTGGATCCTCAGCATTAATTCTAAATTCAATGGCAAAACCACGGTAGCTAATATCCTCTTGTTTGTATCTGAGCTTCTCACCACTAGCGATTTTTATTTGTTTTTGAACGATATCAATACCTGTTATGGATTCAGTAATCGTATGCTCAACCTGCAGACGGGTGTTCATTTCCATAAAGTAAAAATTATTTTCTTTGTCTAGAAGAAATTCAACAGTTCCTGCATTCTCGTAGTTAACTGCTTTTGCTGCCTTAACGGCAAGCGCGCCAATGTATTCTCTTTGCTCATCATTGAGTTGGGGCGAGGGGGCAATTTCAATAAGCTTTTGATTTCGTCTTTGTACCGAACAATCACGCTCATAAAGATGAATAGCGTTTCCATGCTGATCAGCAATGACTTGGACCTCAATATGTTTAGGATGTAAAACACACTTTTCAATAAAAACCTCAGGACTCCCAAAGGCTTTGGTAGCCTCAGAAATCACTCGATCATAATTTGAATTGAGCTCTTTTTCATTATCGCAACGTCGAATACCTCGACCCCCACCACCATTAGTCGCTTTGAGCATAACTGGATAACCAATATCTTTTGCAATTTTTTTTGCTTCTTCAAGATCTTTGATGTTGCCATCACTGCCAGGTATAACAGGAATGCCTGCTTCAATCATGGCTTTTCGAGCCTCAATTTTATCGCCCATTTTTTTAATTACAGTACTGTCAGGACCAATAAACTTTATACCTCTGCGTTTACAAATAGCTGCTAGCTCAGGGTTTTCTGAGAGAAAGCCATAACCTGGGTGAATAGCATCACATCTTGCAGTCACAGCCAAATTTACAATCCTGTGAGCATTTAAATAGCCTGAAAGAGGATCATTACCAATAAAATAGGACTCATCCGCTTTTTTGACATGAAGTGCATAACGGTCTGCATCAGAATAAATGGCAACACTGGTGATTCCCATTTCTTTGCAAGCACGAATAATTCTTACTGCAATTTCACCCCGATTGGCTATTAATATTTTTTGAATCAAGAAAAATTCCTATGTAATTCATTGCATTTTGAAAAATCAAACCAGTCGATTATATCATGTGATTTTTGATAAATTTTGATGTTTTTTTTATCTTTATTACATTTTAAGAATCTGTTTTTATTAGCATAATTGATCATATCTATGCTAAAATCGCGGATTAAAATTTTAAGCTTCAAGGAGTTTATATGGCTGTTCAACAAAATAAAAAATCGTCTTCAAGAAGAAATATGAGACGTTCACATGATAACTTATCAAATCCTCCGTTAGCCATTGAACCAACAACAGGTGAAACACATTTACGTCATCATGTAAGCCCCTCTGGGTTTTACAAGGGTAAGAAAGTTATCGAAACAAAAGCTGACTAAGCATTTATGCCCCGTCAATCAGTTGTTATTGATGCAATGGGCGGTGACATCGGTATTGATGTCACCGTACCAGCGTCAATTTCATCTCTTACAAAACATCCTAAATTAAATCTTATCCTCGTCGGTGATGAGACTCTAATCAAAAAGAAACTCGATCAGTTAGGCGAGTTAGATAATAAACGAATCATAATCCACCATTCGACTGAGGTTGTGTTGATGGATGAATCACCTCAGAGCGCGATGAAGAATAAAAAAGATTCTTCAATGAGGGTTTCCTTGAATATGGTTAAAGAGGGGAAAGCTCTGGCTTGTGTAAGTGCAGGGAATACTGGCGCCCTAATGGCTACCGCTCGGTTTGTCCTAAAAATGCTACCAGGTATTGATCGTCCCGCAATTGCCTCATTTTTGCCCAATCAAAAAAATAAGACCACATGCATGCTTGACCTTGGAGCTAATTCAGATTGCACTGCACAACAGTTACTTCAATTTGCGGTGATGGGAGCTATGCTAACTACCGCTTTATTTAATAAGAAAAATCCATCAGTGGGATTGCTAAATATCGGTAGTGAGGAAATCAAGGGTACCGAGGTAGTTAAAGAGGCCTATGACCTTTTAAAGCAGAGCCATTTAAACTTTTTTGGCAATATTGAGGGAGATGATATTTTCAAAGGAACCACTGACGTCGTTGTTACTGATGGGTTTGTGGGAAACATTGCCTTAAAAACAACAGAAGGCCTTGCTCACATGCTAAGAAACTTTTTGACACAAGAATATAAAAAGAATGTGTTGACTAAGGTGATGGCTTTAATTTCACTTCCAGTTTTGAGAGCTTTTAGAAGACGCGTTGACCCAAGACGCTATAATGGAGCATCGTTTCTTGGCTTAAATGGAATTGTCGTTAAAAGTCATGGTGGAACGGATATTTTTGGATTTAGCTGTGCTATCGAGGCAGCCATTCATGAGATGGAAAATAAAATTTTAGATAAAATTAAAAAACAGCTAAAAATTGAGCATATAGCATAGGTATACGATGACTTTTTCAAAAATTATCGGCTCTGGAAGCTACTTACCTGATCGAGTTTTAACTAATCAAGATCTTGAAAAAATGCTTGATACCACTGATGAATGGATTACCACTCGAACAGGTATTAAGCAAAGACATATTATTGCAGAGAATCAAGTAACCAGTGATATGGCCTATGAGGCATCAAAAAAGGCTTTGCAGGATGCCAATTTGGACACTCAAGATATTGATCTTATTATTCTTGCTACAACCACGCCAGATAAGATCTTCCCGAGTACTGCCTGTACACTCCAAGCTAAATTAGGTATTCCTGAGTGTCCAGCTTTTGATGTGCAAGCCGTATGCAGCGGCTTTATCTATGCCTTAAGTATTGCTGAAAAATTTATTAAAACAGGCACATCAACAACAGCGCTTATTGTAGGTGCTGATGCGATGTCACGAATTACTGATTACAAAGATCGTTCAAATGCGATTTTGTGGGGGGATGGTGCAGGCGCTGTGATTCTTAAGAAATCAAATGAGCCAGGCATTCTTTCAACTCATATTCATGCTCAAGGAATATATGAGGATATGCTTCATGTACCGAGGCGACATGATGGTGAGTCCGACACAATTGAAATGCAAGGTAATCAAGTTTTTAAAATGGCGGTCAATACTCTTGATGCGATTGTTGATCAAACCTTAGATGCCAATCAACTCAAAAAGAGTGATATTGATTGGCTTGTACCACATCAAGCTAATATTAGAATTCTTGATGCAACCGCTAAAAAACTTTCGATGAGTATGGATAAGGTCATTGTGACCATCGATAAACATGGAAATACCTCTGCAGCATCCATTCCCTTGGCTTTTGATGAAGGTGTAAAGGCTAAAAAAATTAAAAAAGGTCAAATAGTTTTAATGGAGGCATTTGGTGGTGGATTTACATGGGGATCTGCACTGATAAAATATTAAATATGAAAAAATATGCAATTACTTTTCCTGGACAGGGCTCACAATCAGTGGGCATGTTTAATCAATTTAATAATAATGACTTCATCCAAAAGATCTTTAAAGAAGCTAGTGATGTTTTAAGTGTTGATTTATGGAGAATGGTGAATAATGAAAATGAATCGATTAATCATACTGTTAATACACAACCGATTATGCTTTGTGCAGGCTATGCCACAGAACAAATTCTAAAGGATGAGGGAATAGACAACCCTTCCTTTTATGCGGGTCATAGTTTAGGTGAAATAACAGCGCTAGTTTGCTCGAATGTCATTTCATTTGAGGACGGCTTAAAAATTGTTAAAAAAAGAGCTGAGTTAATGCAGTCCGCAGTCCCAGAGGGAGTGGGTGCCATGGCAGCCATACTGGGGCTTGATGATGAAACTGTTAAGACTATTTGTATTGAAAATTCTGGCGACCTTATTATTGAGGCAGTTAACTTTAATTCCCCTGGTCAAGTGGTTGTAGCTGGACACAAAGCCTTAATAGAGCAGTTAATTGATAAATTCAAACAGGCAGGTGCCAAAAGAGCGCTCATTCTTCCTGTGAGCGTTCCCTCACATTGCGCCTTGATGAAGGATGCTGCAAATGATTTTGAAAACTTTCTTAATCAATTCAATTTCAATAGCTCACTCATTCCTGTTGTTCATAATGTAGATGCGGCCTCTAATAGTAGGACTGAAGGTATTAAAAAGGCCATTGTTAAACAACTTTACAGCCCAGTACAGTGGACCAAAACGATTGATTATCTATCTGATGAGGGTGTTGATTGTTTTATTGAGGCTGGACCTGGAAAAGTTTTGATGGGGCTTAATAGGAGAATTAATAAAGAAGCGATGCATTTTTCTATCGATTCCATGGATGCCATTCAAAGTTTAAAGAATGACTATTTAACTTAAAAAAGGTTTTTTATGTTTGATTCATTAAAAAATAAAGTAACACTTGTTACAGGTGCAAGCCGTGGCATTGGAGCTGCTATTGCCATTGAGCTAGCCAAAAATGGTGCAAGAGTGATTGGAACAGCAACCTCTGAAAAAGGTGCTGACGTGATTAAAAAATCATTTGAAATAAATAAAGTTGAGGGTACGGGTATGGTTCTGGAAGTGAATCATGATGACTCTATCAGCCAATTAATTCAAACTATTTCTGAGAAATATGGTGACATAGAAATTTTAGTGAATAACGCTGGAATTAACCGAGATACATTGTTAATACGTATGAAAGATGAGGATTGGGATGATGTGATTGCAACTAATTTAAGGTCCGTTTATAAACTCAGTCAAGCTGTATTAAGAGCTATGATGAAAAATAGATATGGTCGAATCATTAATATTTCATCGGTTGTAGGACATATGGGTAATGCAGGGCAAACTAATTACGCGGCAACTAAAGCGGGTATTACAGGTTTCACCAAATCTTTGGCTCAAGAGGTCGGAAGCAGGGGCATCACAGTGAATGCTATTGCCCCAGGATTTATCGATACAGATATGACACGTGCTCTTAATGATGATCAAAGAGAGTCGTTATTGAAGCATATTCCCTTGGCTAGACTAGGCCAGCCCTCGGATATTGCCCACTCTGTTTGTTACCTTGCATCCGATGCTGCTAGCTACATTACGGGTGAAACAATACATATCAATGGTGGCATGTTGATGGCCTAACATATGTTTGGGAATTTTTCACCAGATAATCAAATTTTTTTAAAATAATTAATTTTTTTATGGTTACATTTGATAAAATAGCGCTTTCCTATTTTTGTATTTTAAAAGGGGTATTAGATGTCTGACATCGAACAAAGAGTTAAGAAAATTGTTGCTGAACAACTTGGCACAGAGGAAGCGACAGTCAAGAATGAATCATCATTTATTGATGATTTAGGTGCCGATTCATTAGATACAGTTGAACTTGTTATGGCTTTAGAAGAGGAATTTGATACTGAAATCCCCGATGATGATGCTGAGAAAATTACTACAGTTCAACAGGCAATCGACTACATTAATAAAAACCTTTCTTAAACTAACCTGACTTTTTAATTCAGGTTTATTTTCATGAGTAAACGAAGGATTGCTGTAACAGGCGTTGGTCTCGTCACTCCCATTGGGATTGGCGTGACTGAGTCTTGGAAAAATATCATTCAAGGTGTGTCTGGTATTAGTCGAATTACAAAATTTGATCCATCTAATTTTTCCAGTCAAATAGCAGGAGAGGTTAAGAATTTTGACCCTGTTAATTACCTAAATCCTAAAGAAGCAAGACGTATGGATACATTCATTCAATATGGTCTTGTTGCTGGTACCGAAGCAATTAAAGATGCTGGATTTGAGGTGAATGACTCTAATGCTCATCGAATAGGTGTATCGATCGGCTCAGGCATTGGTGGGTTAGGTACCATTGAGGCTACCAACGACACGTTTGATGCTGGAGGCCCCAGGAAAGTATCCCCCTTTTTTATTCCAGGTACCATTATTAATATGATATCTGGAAATTTATCCATCATGTTTGGACTCAAAGGTCCGAATACTTGTATCGTAACTGCCTGTACGACTGGTACTCATTGTATTGGTGATGCCGCAAGAATGATCGCTTATGGTGATGCTGACATTATGGTGGCAGGCGGCTCTGAAGCCGCTATTACAGAGTTATCAGTGGCAGGATTTGCATCAGCCAAAGCACTCTCATCCAGAAATGATGATCCTAAAACAGCTTCGAGACCTTGGGATATTGATCGAGATGGTTTTGTCATAGGTGAAGGGTCGGGGGTCATGGTATTAGAAGAATATGAACATGCTAAAAAGCGAGGTGCTAAAATTTATTGTGAGCTTATCGGTTATGGTATGAGTGCCGATGCTTACCATATTACCGCGCCTAGCATTGATGGTCCAAAACGTTCAATGTTAAATGCACTTAATGATGCTGAATTAAATGTTGATGAAATTCAATACATCAATGCACATGGCACTTCAACTCCACTTGGTGATTTAAATGAAACCAATGCAATTAAAGAAACATTTGGTGAGAGTGCTTATAAATTGGTCGTTAATTCAACAAAATCGATGACAGGCCATCTTTTGGGTGGCGCAGGTGGAATAGAATCGGTTTTTACTGCCCTGGCTGTGAAAGATCAAATATCACCTCCAACCATTAATATCTTTAACCAAGACCCTGAGTGCGATTTAGATTTTGTTGCTAATGAGTCAAGAAATATGACGATCAATGCTGCCCTAAAAAATAATTTTGGATTTGGCGGCACCAATGGCAGCTTAATCTTTAAGAAAGTATAAATACCTATCTTTGTCTAAAGACTATCTAATCAATGGACTAAAAAATAAAGGACTTAATCCTTTTGATAGAGGTTTGATGTTCGGTGATGGTGTTTTTAGAACATTTAAGGTAATCAATGGCAAACCCCAACATTGGCCACTTCACTTTCGAGTGCTTCAAAATGATTGTAAAGTACTTAAAATTGTACCCCCATCAAGCTCAGTTTTATTAGGCGATATAAAAAAACTATTTCCTGACAAAGGCACTTATGTTGGAAAAATCATTGTCACCCGAGGTGAGTCAGATAGAGGTTACAGCCCACCTAAAAAAATTAAGCCCAACCGAATTTTGCTTAAATCAAAATATATACCTATTAAAAAAGAGATTTTGACAAAAGGGGTAGCAATTAAGTTATGTAAAATAAGATCCATTCTTTTTAATAAGATGGGCAGTTCTAAACATTTGAACCGGCTTGAAAATGTTATGGCCAAAATAGAACTTACCTCATCATTTTTTGATGGCCTTTTACTAGATGAGCAGGGATTTGTTATTGAGTGTGCGAGCCATAATATTTATCTAAGAATGGGTAAAACTATATTGACGCCACTTTTAAAAGATAAAGGCGTTGTAGGCGTCTCTCAAGCTATCATTTTAAATTTTGCCAAAAAACAAAATTACAAAATTAAATCTTGTAATATTAAGTTAGATAAAATAATTAAAAGTGACGAATTTTTTATTTCAAACTCAATTAACGGAGTAATACCAGTAAGATCATTTAGTGGGAAACAATGGAAAGATTTTTCATTTACAAATGAATTTAATAGCAAAGCTTCACTATAAATCCATCATTCACTTTCTAATAAAAAGAAAGTTCTTTTTTATTTCAGCCATTGTCGTTATATGGTTTTTATCTTATTTAATGTTGCCACTTAATGTGACTGAAGAAAATGCCTCATTTGAGATAGGTGCTGGAAAAAGTTTAGGGGAAATTACCGATCAACTGGTTGAAATCAAAGTTTTACAGGACTCGTTTCGTTTTAAATTACTTACTTTCCTTTTTGGCAAGGCAGAAAAACTAAAAAAGGGCCATTACCAATTAAGTAAAGATATCACACCCTATGAGCTTCTAGAGATGTTAGCAACAGGCAGGGAATCTCTTTTTTCACTCACCCTGATTGAAGGCCAAACATATCATGATTTAGTTGCAACCCTTGGCAATAATAAACATATCAAAAAAACACTAAAAACATACAATAAAGCAGAAGTCCTAAGAGCTATTCATGCAAATACAGACTACATTGAGGGAATTTTTTTTCCTGATAGTTATTATTTTTATAAAAATTCTAATGACATTGATATCCTCAAGAATGCTCATAATGTCATGCTTAATAAACTATCTTTTTTATGGGAAAATCGAACAGGAGATTTACCTTATACGGATATGTATGATGCATTAGTCATGGCGTCTATTATTGAAAAAGAGGTTCTTATCAAAGAGGAAGCTCCCATGGTCGCAGGAGTTTTTATCAATCGACTAAATATGGGTATGCCACTGCAAAGTGATCCTACGGTGATCTTTGGAATGAAAGAAAATTTTGATGGTAATTTGAGGCGTAAAGATTTAAAAAAAGACACTTCTCATAACACATATACACGAAGAGGGTTGCCACCCACACCTATTGCTTATCCAAGCCAAAGCTCACTTGAAGCTGCATTAAATCCTGCAACAACGGATGCACTTTATTTTGTTGCCATGGGTGACGGTAGGCATTATTTTTCAAGAACATTAAAAGAACATAATTGGGCTGTCAGAAAGTATCAAAAGAAAAAATAATGAATTCATTTTTTATAACATTTGAGGGTATTGATGGGGCAGGCAAATCGACCCACATTAATTTTGTTGAAAAATATTTACAAGACAATCATATCCCTTTCATCTCTACCCGTGAACCGGGAGGAACTCCTCTTGGAGAAAAATTGAGAAATCATTTACTCAATGAGGATATGGATCCTTATACCGAGACATTATTAATGTTTTCATCTAGAATGCAGCATATTAATGAAATTATTAAGCCGAATTTGGATAAGGGAGTGAGCGTTCTCTCTGATCGTTTTACTGACGCTACTTATGCTTATCAACACGGTGGTAAAGGTGTTAATGAAGCATTTATTCATGAGCTTAAGACTCTGGTCCATTCAAAAATAAATCCAAATATAACCTTTTTATTTGATTGCCCCATAGAGATTAGTTTGGAGCGACTTCAAACAACAAGAAAGCTGGATAAATTTGAAAAAGAAGAAAAATCCTTCCATCAAAAGGTAAGGGATGCTTACTTAAAATTGGCCAAAGCCGAACCAGATCGCTTTGTTATAATTGACTCAAGTCAAACTATTGAAACCATTCAAATTCAAATAGAACAATCTTTAGATAAGTTAATTTCATAATGCAAACAGTTGATCAAATAATTTCGCCAAGCTGGATTTTTGATGGTATCTCCAATGATCTTTTGGAAAATAACTCTATAGTCATCAAAGGCAATAAAATTATTGATATCGTCCCTACAAATCAATTACAAGACCTATATCAGGCAGATGCTGTTTTTAATTTAGATAACCACCTCTTAACACCTGGTTTAATTAACGCTCATACACATGCCTCGATGTCACTCCTTAAGGGTTATGCTGATGATTGCTCTTTAAATGATTGGCTTAATCAATTTATTTGGCCAGCAGAAAAAAAATATGTGGATGAGAGCTTTGTTCGCGATGGTACACGACTAGCCATTGCAGAAATGATTAAATCTGGAATTACCTCGTTTAATGATATGTATTTTTACCCCGAGGTCACGGCTGAGGTTTGTGTGGAGCATGGTATGCGAGGCAATCTTGGCCTTGTGACGCTGGACTTTGCGACAAATTATGCGCATGACCCAGATGATTATTTAACAAAAGGACTTCACTTTAGAGATCAATTTCGTGGTAAATCATTAATCACAACTTCATTGGCACCTCATGCCCCTTACTCTGTTTCCGATAAAACATTTGAAAAAATAAATACCTATGCAATAGAGCTTGACCTAAGAATACATACCCATCTGCATGAAACGCGTCATGAAATCGCTGAGAGTGAAGAAAAGTATGGCGCCTCACCAATACAGCGACTCGACAAGCTAGGCATATTAGGTCCAGCAGTCACGGCAGCACACTGCGTTCATTTATCAAGCCTCGATCTTGAAATCTTAAATAAAAATAATGTCACGGTGGTTTATAACCCAACATCTAATCTAAAACTGGGTAGTGGTATTGCTGACCTAAAGTCAATGATGGATAAAAAACTTTGTATTGCTGTGGGTACAGATGGTTCAGCAAGTAATAATCGCTTGGATATATTGAATGAATTATTGATTGGGCTTTTAGTCAATAAAGGGGTGAATATGGAATCGGAATTCTTAAATGCAAAGGTGTTATTTCAAATGGCAACTTTGAATGGTGCCAAAGCTCTTGGCATTGAGGATAAGGTTGGAACCATAGAAAAAAATAAGTTAGCTGATATGACAACCTATGATCTATCAAATGTATATTGTCAGCCATCGTACGATCCACTTTCAAGTTTAATATACAGCGGTGGCCGCTCTTTAGTAAGCCACGTATGGATTGATGGCAAGCTAAAATTAAAAGAAGGTGAGTTACAAAGTTTTGATGAAAGTAGTTTATTAACTAAAGCAAAAGCATGGCAAGACAAGATAAAAACAATACAGACGAGTTAGAAATTTTAAAATTTAATAACCTAGCTCACAAATGGTGGGATAGTACCAGTGAATTTAAGCCCCTGCATGACATCAATCCTTTACGAGTTGACTTTATTAAATCTAAAGTTGATTTGAAAGGTAAGAGGGTGCTTGATATCGGTTGTGGCGGAGGTATCTTAACTGAGGCTATTGCTAGAGAAGGAGCTGAGGTAACAGGTATTGATCAAGGCGAAAAGGTGATTAAAATTGCAAAATTACATAGCCTGGAGAGTCAATTAAATATTAATTATGAACAAATCAATATTGAAAATTTTATCAAAAAAAATAAACAAAAATTCGATGTCATCACGTGTTTAGAAATGCTCGAGCACGTTCCCGACCCAGCATCTGTTATTAAGGCATGCAGTCAGATATTGAAACCAGATGGTAAGCTTTTTTTATCAACCATCAACCGTAATCCTAAGTCTTTTCTTTTCGCTATTATTGGTGCCGAATATATTCTCAAACTTTTACCCAAAGGCACACATACGTATGAGAAATTTATCACGCCCTCTGAACTCAGAGACTATTGCAATCAAAGCAACCTGAAATTTAATGATCTTATAGGGATGACATATAATCCTATTTTTAAAACATATCGGCTTGAGAAAGATACATCAGTAAATTATCTCGTCGAGGCATGTTTTACTTAATTTAAATCAAAGAAAAAGAATTATGGTCATTACACGTTTTGCCCCCAGCCCTACAGGCGACTTGCATATCGGAGGAATTCGAACCGCTCTATTTTCATGGGCTTATGCAAAAAAACATCAAGGGCAATTTATCTTAAGAATAGAAGATTCTGATGTTGAACGTTCAAGCCAAGAGGCAGTTGATATTATTTTAGAAGGCATGCGATGGCTAGGACTGAATCACGACGGCCCAATTCATTATCAATCTAAAAGACGTGAGCGATACGATGAGGTGATTGAGCAGTTAATAAAGTCTGGTGATGCTTATTATTGCTATGCCTCAAAAGAAGAATTAGATGTACTCCGCGAGGAGCAAATGAAGGCTGGCAAAAAACCAAAATACGATGGTCGATGGCGCCCCGAAGATGGAAAAAAATTGCCTAATGCACCTGATCACATCAAGCCAGTCATACGTTTTAGAAATCCACTCGATGGTATGGTTACATGGGCGGATAAGGTCAAAGGGGAGATATCGATTAATAATGAAGAGTTAGATGATTTCATCATTGCTCGTTCTGATGGTACACCTACATATAACTTCTGTGTCGTTGTTGATGACTTGGATATGGACGTAACTGACGTGATTCGAGGGGATGATCATGTAAATAATACACCCAGGCAAATCAACCTTTTCAAAGCCCTTGGATCTCCTATTCCTAATTATGCACATTTATCGATGATATTAGGTAGTGATGGTCAAAAATTATCTAAGCGTCATGGCTCAGTGAGTGTTTTGCAATACCGTAATGACGGCTATTTACCAAAAGCAATTAATAATTATTTAGCTAGATTAGGTTGGAGTCATGGCGATGATGAATTATTTACCATGGAGCAGTTTTGTAGCTGGTTTGATTTGGATCACATAACGTCTTCATCTGCACAATTTGATTACGAAAAACTAAACTGGGTCAACAATCATTTCATTAAAGAGACAAGCAATGAAGTATTGTTACCCCTTGTTAAAAATCATATTAAAAGCAGCTCATCATCGCTTGATGATGAAAAAATAATGTTTGCAATTAATTTATACAAGGAGCGAGCTAATACAATTAATGAAATTGCTCGAGATATTGCCTTCTTCTTTAATGATGTTGTGCCATGCTCTGATTTAATTGAAAAACACATTGATATTGATAGGTTGTCATTAGTTAAAAAATTTATGTCCAACTTAATGAGTGTTAAGTGGGATGACGAATCTATTAATAACCTTCTCAAAGACTTTGTTAAAAACAAGGGTATTAAATTCCCACATATTGCTATGCCTATGAGGGTCATTTTAACTGGAAGTGATCATACACCGAGTATTGGCAGTATAATTTTCATTTTAGGTTTAAATGAAACACAAAATAGGCTCAATAATTTTTTAAAAACATATGACTAAAAAACACGACTTACAAGAAATTTTTTTATCGGAAGTCTCTAAAAAAAAGATCTCCGTCTCAATTTATCTTCTTAACGGAATAAAACTTCAGGGGCACATAGAGTCATTTGATCAGTATGTTTTAGTTTTGAGTGGAAGTGCGCCTCAATTAATTTATAAACATGCTATCTCAACGATTGTTCCAACGCAAAAAATTGATCTACAGTATCCAGCTAACGATTAATGTTTGATCGTCCTGAAACAGATGAGAATGCCATTCTCGTTAACATCAACTTCAATGACATCCATCATGATGATAATACTCAGGAACTCGTTTTATTATCTGAAAGTGCAGGCTTTAATGTCGTTGAAAAAATCTTAAGTAAGCGTATACAGCCTGATCATAAATATTTCATTGGTTCTGGAAAAATTAATGAAATTAAAGATCTTAAAAATACGTTAGAAGCTACCACAATTATTTTTAACCATGATCTATCGGCATCACAAGAGAGAAATATTGAAAAGATAACGGGGTTAAGGGTTTTTGATCGGACCGCCTTGATACTTTATATATTTTCCTTAAGAGCAAAAACCCATGAAGGTAAATTGCAAGTTGAACTTGCTCATTTGGAACACCTTGCCACAAGACTGACACGGGGTTGGTCACATCTTGAAAGACAAAAGGGTGGTATTGGGGTAAGAGGCGGGCCTGGCGAGAAGCAAATTGAGCTCGATCGTAGGATGTTAAGAACAAGAATTAAGCAATTAAAAGAAAAGCTTGAAAAGTTAAAAAAACAAAGAAATATGCAAAGACGAGCTAGGCATCGATCAAACATACTCAATGTCTCGATCGTGGGCTATACCAATGCTGGTAAATCAACACTCTTTAATTACCTAACCCATGAGAAAATTTTGGCAGAGAATAAACTGTTTGCAACACTCGATACAACCTCTAGAAAGCTCTTTATAGAGCCTCATCATCACCTGGTGATATCTGACACCGTTGGGTTTATCAAAAGCTTACCCACAACCTTGATTGAGGCTTTTAAATCTACTCTAGAGGAGGCTACCGGCGCAGACCTATTAATTCATGTGGTGGATATCAGTAATCCTGCTAAAAGTGATCAAATAACTGAGGTTGATAAAATTTTAAAAGAAATCAAAGCAGGTAAAATTCCACAGATACTTATCCTTAATCAAATTGATAAAATAAATGCTAAAGCCGACTTCGATAGAGATGAGTATGGTAACATTATAAGGATTCAATTATCGTCATTAACGGGTGATGGAATTGAATTTTTAAAGCTTGCATTGGTCGAATTCAATCAAAAACAATTAGATACCAGAGAAAGGCTGTATGTTTAAATTTTTATTCTCACTCCCAAAGAGAATTCTTGCTTCAAATCAGGATGGACCTCCTGATTTAGATGAGCTCTTTAAAGACTTAAGAAATAAGCTAGGCGGCATATTAGGCCAAAAAAAAGCTCGTAATAATGGCGGTGGTGGTGATCAGTCACCGAGAAATGCTCCCATAAGTGGGGACAGTCTTCCCATTGGTCCTATTATCCTTATTATCCTTCTTATTTGGTTGGCTACGGGTTTTTACATTGTTGATCAAGGTTCAAGGGGTGTAGTTTTTAGATTTGGTGAAAATACAGAAGTAACTCAACCTGGACCTCGTTGGCATATTCCTTACCCAGTCGAAACGGTTGAGGTGGTGAATTTAGAGCAGGTTCGAACCATTGAGGTGGGATATCGCTCTTCAAGCTCTGGTGTGGCCTCACAAGAGCTCAGAGAGTCATTGATGTTAACCGGTGATGAGAACATTATTGATCTGCAATTTGCGGTTCAATATAACCTCAAATCAGTCCAAGATTTTCTCTTTTATAATCGCTCCGCTGAAAACTCAGTAAGAGGCGCGGCTGAGACAGCCATAAGAGAAATTGTAGGTAAAAGTGAGATGGATTTTGTGCTCTACGAGGGACGAGAGGAGATTGCTGTTAAAACAGCCTCGCTTATGCAAGATATTCTAGATCGATACCAAACAGGTATCAATATTACCAGCGTTACCATGCAAAATGCCCAACCACCAGAACAGGTTCAAGCAGCCTTTGATGATGCTGTTAAAGCTAAACAGGACCAAGAAAGACAAAAAAATGAAGGTCAGGCATATGCCAATGATGTGATTCCAAAAGCCCGAGGCTCAGCTTTTAGACTTATTGAGGAGGCAAGTGGTTATAAGGTCTCCATTGAAAATGAAGCAAAGGGTAATGCAAGTCGTTTTGAACAAATCATGGTCGAATACAATAGGGCGCCAGAAATTACAAGAAAACGTCTATTCCTTGAGGCTCAAGAGGAAATCTTATCCTCTGTCACTAAAATTATTGTGGATCAAAAAGATTCTAACAGCCTACTTTATTTACCTTTAGATAAATTGATTAACCAATCCGGTGTGACTGGCAATCGCAATAATAATCCAGGATCACAATCAATGAATGATTCATCTTTAAATTCCGTGTCCACTCAAACCAGTGATGTGATCACTTCAATTACTGATAGGGCACGTGATGCACTTAGAGGTAGAGATAGGGAGCCAAGATAATGCAACGTTTATCAAAATTTTTAGTCCCCATTATTCTTTTACTTATCTTATTGGCATTATCTACGTTTACGGTAGATCAACGCGAAAGTGCACTTGTATTTAGGTTAGGTGAAATTGTTGCTGTAAAACAAGAGCCTGGTCTTTATTTCAAAGCACCACTCATTGATAATGCTCGTTTTTATGATAAGCGAATCCTAACCTTTGATTCACCCGTTCCCGATCGTTTTATTACGAGTGAAAAAAAGAACGTTTTAGTGGACTCTTACATTAAATGGAGAATCATTGATCCCGCCAAATATTATGTATCTGTGAATGGTGATGAAAGACAAGCAGAGAGACGCTTAACTCAAACAGTCAACGATGGCCTTAGGGCAGAATTTGGTAAACGAACGATTCAGGAGGTTGTCTCAGGTGAACGTTCAACCATCATGGATATAATTAAGCAGCGCGCGGATAAAGAGTCTGCTAAGATTGGTATTCAAATTATTGATGTTCGTTTGAGAAGGGTTGATCTGCCCAAAGAGGTCAGTGAGTCTGTTTACCAGCGCATGGAGGCTGAACGAAAATCTGTGGCCAATGAATTAAGATCTCAGGGTTTTGCTGACTCAGAAAAAATACGAGCAGACGCTGATAAGCAAAAGAATATTATTATCACTGAAGCTTATAAAAAAGCTCAGACAATCAAAGGTGAGGGTGACGCTTCAGCTGCACGTATTTATGCAGATACCTTTTCTAAAAATAAAGATTTCTATGATTTTTATCGAAGTCTAGAGGCTTACAAGAAAAGCTTTAAGACCAAAGAGGATATTATGGTGCTTGATGCTGATACTGAGTTTTTTAAATACTTAAACGGTACAAAGAATAAGTAATTGGATAATATTTTAGTTGTAGCTTTGGGCCTTATGTTTATTATTGAAGGCCTTCTTCCAATGTTATTTCCCGATGTTTGGCGGTCAACATTCATTAAAGTGACCCAGTATAAATCAGGCCAAATACGGTTTTTTGGGTTTTTATCCATCATTTTCGGCATAATATTATTTTTATTTGGTAAGAGTTAATTATGGTGCAATGGAAACTGCCAGAAAATCTTGAGGACTTCCTTCCCGTACAAGCTAAAAAGCTTGAGAGTTACCGTAGGCAGCTTTTAGATTTATACGAAAAGCTGGGTTACGAATTTATTATTCCCTCATTATTAGAGTATGAAGATTCATTAAATGCCCATGGTAAAGATCTTAACTTAGATACTTTTAAAGTCGTCGATCAAATGTCAGGCAGAATGATGGGTGTCTCATCTGATTTAACCACGCAGGTATCTCGAATTGATGCTTATTTGTCTGAAGGTAAGGGAGAAAATAAACTTTGCTATGCAGGGCCGATTATTAGAACCAAGGCAGGCATTGGCCAATCCAGAGAGCTTTACCAAGTTGGCTTAGAATACTTCGGAAACCCAAAGGTAGAGGCAGATACTGAAATAGTAAATACTTTAATTAAATCACTTAAATTATTGAATATAAAAGATATTATTATAGATATTAATCACTTAGCGGTGTATCGATCTATCATTAATGAAATCGATTTGGATGTTAACCAAAAAGACCTTTTAGCCGAAGCTGTGACGCTAAAAGATAAAACTCAAATTAATCATATTCTGCAATCAATCAAAGATAAGAAGACAATTAATAATTTGACTAATCTTGTTGATCTTTATGGTGATAAGAATGTTTTTAAACTGATCAAGGAACAATTTGCCAACGATAAAGAACTTAAAAAATGTTTTGATGACGTTCAAAAAATAGTGGATGTGGTTGAAAAAGAGGGCGCTAAAGTCAACTTTGATTTTTCAGATATACGAGGCTATCAATACCACACAGGCATTATGTTTGCGGCATATGCATCGGGTTTTAAATCTGCACTGGCTCAAGGGGGCAGGTATGATAATTTAAATTCATCGCTTGGCTCAATGAGGCCTGCGACAGGTTTTTCAATGGACCTAAAATACATCGTGAACCATCAGTAAGAAAATCATTATGTCAAAAAATGTTGTTGTTATAGGAACCCAGTGGGGAGATGAAGGTAAGGGTAAGATTGTTGACTGGTTAACAGATCATGCTCATGCCGTTGTAAGATTCCAAGGTGGTCATAATGCAGGTCATACTTTAGTGATCGGCCAAGGTGACAAGCAAAAAGAATACAAACTTAATTTAATCCCCTCAGGCATTGTCAGAGAAGGTGTGGAGTGTCTGATTGGTAATGGCGTTGTTCTTGACATTCGTCATCTCATGCATGAAATCACAACGCTTGAAAATGATGGAATCAAAGTTAAAGGTCGACTTTTTATAAGCCCTGGATGTCCAATCATTCTGGATTATCACGTCAAACTCGATCAGGCTAGAGAGGCAAAAAAAGAGGCTGATAAGAAAATTGGCACAACAGGCAAGGGTATTGGCCCGGCTTATGAAGATAAGGTCGCAAGAAGATCCATTAAGGTTTATGACCTCTTACACCTAGATACCTTAAAACCTAAACTCACTGAATTGCTTGATTATCATAACTTTGTGTTAACCCATTACTTAGATGTTGACCCCATTGATTTTGATAAGCTATGGACATCCATTGAAATGCAAGCTGAATTTATTAAACCCTTCGTCACTGACATCGGATCAAAAATATACAATTTAAACTCGATTGGTAAATCAGTCCTCTTTGAGGGTGCTCAAGGGTCATTGCTTGATATTGATCATGGCACATACCCTTACGTGACTTCATCTAACTGTGTTTCAGGACAGGCCGCATCAGGTTCAGGTGTGGGACCCAATCTACTTAATTACATACTTGGTATCACTAAGGCTTATACAACGCGAGTAGGGGGTGGTCCTTTTCCCAGTGAATTAGATATCGATACAGAGAACACCCCAGGACATCAAATGTCCCATAAAGGCAAAGAATTTGGCACGGTGACACAAAGAAAAAGAAGGTGTGGTTGGTTTGATGCTGCAGCCCTCAAGCGTTCGGCCATGATCAATGGCCTCTCAGGTCTTTGCATCACTAAGTTAGATGTACTCGATGGTATTGAAACACTTCAAATCTGCACGGGTTATGATATCAATGGTGTGAAGCATGAATTATTGCCTCTAGGCGCTGATCAAGTAGCTAATTGCAAGCCTATACTGATTGACATGCCAGGTTGGCATGAAAGTACATTTGGAGTCAATGAATGGGATAAGTTACCTAAAAATGCCCAAAATTATTTATTGAAACTTGAAGCACTATGTGGCGTTCCTATTCATATCATATCAACTGGGCCTGAGCGTGATGAAACGATTATGTTGCATCATCCCTTCAAAAGCAGTTAGATCACCTAATGAATATTTATCCATGGCATCAAAATATTTGGAATGATATTCTGGCTAAAAAAAGTAAGTTAGCTCATGCACAAATATTCTTTGGTCCCGATGAAGTTGCACAAAATAATTTTTCTAAATTATTAAGCCAGACATTGTTATGTGAAGCTCAACAAGCTGAGCCTTGTAACGAATGTGAATCCTGTCATTGGTACTCCATAGAATCACACCCAGATTTTTTTATGGTTGAAGATGAGGATGCGACTATTAGTATCGATAAAATCCGAGAGCTAAAACAATTCTTTGAATTATCATCACACCATGCTGGACGTCCTAAAATTGCTTTAATATTAAAAGCACAAAATTTCAATCATGCCTCTTCCAATGCGCTGCTTAAAATCTTGGAAGAGCCACCTGAGAATGCATACATTTTTTTAACGACAAATAATATCAGCCATATTCTGCCTACAATTAAAAGTCGAGCTGCAAAAGTAAGCTTGCCTGAACCTAGCCTTGATGAATCTAAAGCATTTATCAAACAACAAAGCCTGACGATTGCAGAAGGTGATCTTGAGTTTTTTAACTTTTCAATTACACGTTATTTAAACGATAAAGATCAATTAGATTTAGTTAAAGAAATTATTTTAGAATTAGAAAAAGGTAAGGACTTAGATTTTAATTCTGTAAGTAAGCGATGGCTTGATTTTGGTTTACCATGGCTTGTAGATCTTTTTCAAAAGTGGTCTTACGATCTACTGCTCACAAAACTTGCGCAACAAAGCTTTTATTTTCCTAATCAAAAAATTAAAATGTCATCCTTGGTAAAGACCATTCACCTTCAAGCGCTCTTGGTTTTGCATAAAAAGCTCATTGAAATAAAACGTTTTGCAAACAAACCTGTCAATAAGGAGCTGAACATGGATTTAATTGTTTTGGAATATAAGAAACTCTTTAACTAATTATGTATATCGACTCGCACTGCCATATAAATTTTCCTGAGCTTAAAGCCAATATTGAAAAGGTAATAAGTAATATGGAAGCGAAGAAGATCACGAACGCTTTGTGTGTCAGCGTTGAGCTCGATTCTTTTCCTGACGTTCTGGCAATGGCTGAAAGCTATGATCATATTTATGCGTCCGTAGGAGTTCACCCTGATTATGAAGACATTAAGGAGCCTAGTGTGGACGAGCTAGTTAAAATAGCTACTGATCATCAAAAAGTAGTGGCAATCGGTGAAACAGGCCTGGATTACTTTAGGTTAAAAGGTGACTTAACATGGCAACGTGATCGTTTTAGAAATCATATACGTGCTGCAAATGAAGCTAAATTACCTCTGATCATTCATACTCGACAAGCTCAAGATGACACTATTCAAATTATGAGCGAGGAGGGTGCTGATAAGACGAGAGGGGTGATGCATTGCTTTACAGAATCTTATGAGATGGCAAAACAAGCGCTCGACCTTGATTTTTATATTTCTTTTTCAGGAATCATTACCTTTAAGAATGCAGAAGATTTAAGACAAACAGCCAAAAAAATCCCGCTAGATAGGATATTGATAGAAACGGACTCACCCTATTTGGCACCCGTGCCTAATCGAGGCAAACTCAATGAACCATCAAATGTCATCTATGTTGCTGAAAAGATAGCTGAACTTCATGATTGTTCTGTGGATAAGGTAGCTGAGCAAACATCAAAAAACTTCTTTGATCTTTTTCATCGATGTCAATTGAATTAACCATTCTAGGTGCAGGATCGAGCGCGGGTACGCCTGTGATTGGATGTGAATGTTCAACCTGCAGGTCTAATAATCCTAAAAATAAGCGAACACGATGCTCAAGCTTAGTGACACTCAGTAATGGAAAAAATATTTTAATTGATACTAGCCCTGATTTAAGGCTTCAGGCCTTAAGAGAGTCGATTACTTCGATCGATGCTGTGTTATTTACACATCATCACGCTGACCACTGCCATGGTATTGATGATCTCAGGGCTTTTTGTCAAATGCATAAGAAACAAATACCGATTTATGCTAATCCCTTTGTAATAAATGAATTAAACTTAAAATTTAAATATGCCATGGTCGAACCAAAGGGTTTTTGGGAAATCCCTGTATTAAAGCCTCATGCTATAGAAGAGTCATTTGACTTATTTGATCATGTCATCACTCCCATCCCGGTTATGCATGGCAAGGGGGAGATCTTAGGTTATCGGATAGGTAATCTAGCTTACATTACCGATGTTTCAGAAATACCCGATAATTCAATGAAACTTCTTGAAGGTCTTGAGGTTCTATTACTTGATTGCTTAAGATTCAAACCACACTTTACTCATTTTGGTTTTGATCAAAGTGTTGAGATGGCACACAAAGTTAATGCGAAAAATACTTATTTCATTCACATGACACATGATTTAGAATACGAAGCTTTAACAGAATTACTACCTGAAAATATCCATGTTGGATTTGATGGTTTAAAATTAACAGTTAATTAATTGGAATGATTATGCGAACACTACTGAAATTATTTTTAATGATCACCATGCTTGGATTTTTAAATGTTTCTATTGCAGGTGATGCAAAAAAACGAACATTTACCGAAGATGAATTTATTACGGTCTTTAGTGGTAAACCCAAAGCTCGTGTACTTAAATACTTAGGCGAGCCAGACAATAAAGAAATAGCGATTAAGCCAAAAGGTGCTCAAGGAGTTGTCGGTTCTAAAGTAAGAATCGATGAAAAGCAGGCACAAAAAGATAAAATGGAAATGTGGTATTACAATAATCGTGTTGAATACTCACCCGGCAAAACATACAAATTTGTCGAAATGACTCTGATCAATGATAGGGTTGTCA